>OHCH01000012.1_pt1 | contig 202983 bp, 156 predicted proteins | sample 1566771 | NCBI WGS metagenome assembly OHCH01 (sample SAMEA3879501, study PRJEB24766) | human gut metagenome | biome: human-associated habitat; feature: feces | place: USA | collected 1985/1987
CGCCATTTTTAGAGAAGCCCTTCCGGTAGAAATACCAGAAGGGCTTTATTGTTTTTTGTCCTTCTGAAATTTGTGACATCATTTTTAACAGCAATAATCCTCATAATACCTATTAAAAAAGTGAATATTTACTGGTAATTTGTATGTTATGAGGATATTTATTTGTATCTTTGTCGCCCGAATTGTAATCTAACGATTTAAAAAAGAGAGAAGCTTTGGGAAAGTTTGATAAATACAAAATTGATTTGAAAGGCATGCAAACAGACTCTGCTAAGTATGAGTTTGTTTTGGATAACCTTTACTTCGCCCACATTGATGGTCCTGAAGTTCAGAAAGGAAAAGTAAATGTTACTTTGACTGTGAAAAGAACCTCTCGTGCTTTCGAACTGAGCTTTCAGACAGACGGTATAGTATGGGTACCATGCGACCGTTGCCTGGACGAAATGGAGCTACAGATCACTTCGTCTGACAAACTGATGGTGAAGTTTGGACATGAATATGCAGAGGAAGGCGACAACCTGATTGTGATCCCTGAAGAAGAGGGAGAAATCAACGTTGCATGGTTCATGTATGAATTCGTTGCACTCTCTATCCCAATGAAGCATGTGCATGCTCCGGGTAAGTGCAACAAAGCTGTTACTAGCAAGTTGAGCAAGCATCTCAAGACAGATGCCAATGAAGATAGCGATGAAGTCTTCGACACAGGTGGAGATGATATCGTAGTTGAGGAGGAAATGGAGGAACAAATTGATCCCCGTTGGAATGAATTAAAAAAAATATTAGATAATAATTAAAGTTTTAAGAAAATGGCACATCCTAAGAGAAGACAATCAAAAACAAGAACAGCAAAGAGAAGAACTCATGATAAGGCAGTAGCTCCTACATTGGCTATTTGTCCGAATTGCGGAGAATGGCATGTTTATCACACTGTATGTGGCGCATGTGGTTACTACAGAGGTAAGCTCGCTATCGAAAAAGAAGCAGCTGTATAATTAGTACAGTATACTCAAGACAGCCGAGGGGGAAAACTCTCCGGCTGCTTTAAGTATTATAGTATCGCTAATTTAAAATAGGTTTGATGGAAAAAATAAATGCAGTAATCACAGGAGTTGGAGGATATGTACCCGATTATATCTTGACTAATGAAGAGATATCAAAAATGGTAGATACCAACGATGAATGGATTATGACTCGTATTGGAGTAAAGGAAAGACATATTCTGAATGAGGAAGGATTAGGTAGCTCATACATGGCACGCAAAGCTGCCAAGCAGTTGATGAAGAAGACCGGAGCCAATCCTGACGATATTGATTTGGTTATTGTTGCTACTACTACTCCTGACTATCACTTCCCTTCTACAGCTTCTATTCTTTGCGATAAACTCGGACTGAAAAACGCATTTGCTTTCGATTTGCAGGCCGCTTGTTGCGGTTTCCTGTATTTGATGGAAACAGCTGCTAACTTCATTCGTTCGGGAAGATATAAGAAAATTATCATTGTCGGTGCTGATAAGATGTCGTCAATGGTTAACTATACAGATCGTGCTACATGCCCTATCTTTGGTGACGGTGCCGCTGCTTTTATGATGGAGCCCACTACGGAAGATTTAGGTGTTATGGATTCGATATTGAGAACTGATGGTAAAGGCCTGCCTTTCCTCCACATGAAAGCTGGTGGTTCGGTTTGTCCTCCGTCTTATTTCACTGTAGACAATAAAATGCACTATCTGCACCAGGAAGGAAGAACAGTGTTCAAATATGCGGTTTCAAGTATGTCGGATGTATCGGCTGCAATTGCAGAAAAGAATGGTCTGACTAAAGATACTATTAACTGGGTGGTTCCCCACCAGGCGAATGTACGTATCATTGAAGCTGTGGCTCATCGCATGGAACTCCCGATGGATAAAGTGTTGGTGAACATTGAGCATTATGGTAACACAAGTGCCGCTACGCTTCCTCTGTGTATCTGGGATTTTGAAGATAAACTAAAGAAAGGTGATAACATTATATTTACAGCATTCGGCGCCGGATTTACATGGGGTGCGGTTTATGTAAAATGGGGTTATGACGGAAAAAAGGAATCGTAACGTAAGTTACTGAATTATAACACAAAAAACGCATCCTATTTCGATTCGATGCGTTTTTTTGTCTTAACCAATAAAATAAAGAGAAATGCATAAAGCAGGTTTTGTAAACATCGTAGGGAATCCGAATGTCGGAAAGTCGACATTGATGAATGCTTTGGTGGGAGAACGTATATCAATTGCTACCTTCAAAGCGCAGACTACCCGTCACCGAATTATGGGAATTTATAATACGGATGATATGCAGATTGTTTTTTCTGATACTCCGGGAGTATTGAAACCTAACTATAAGTTGCAGGAGTCGATGCTGAACTTCTCAACCTCTGCATTGACAGATGCGGATGTACTGCTTTATGTGACTGACGTGGTGGAGACGCCCGATAAGAATAATGAGTTTATGGGAAAGGTGCGTCAGATGACGGTTCCTGTCCTGTTACTTATCAACAAAATAGACCTTACGGATCAGGAGAAGCTGATCAAACTGGTCGAAGAGTGGAAGGAGTTGCTTCCGCAGGCTGAGATTATCCCTATTTCCGCCGCATCCAAGTTTAATGTAGACTATGTGATGAAGCGTATTCAGGAACTGTTGCCTGATTCTCCTCCTTATTTCGGCAAAGATCAGTGGACGGATAAGCCTGCCCGTTTCTTTGTGAATGAGATTATCCGTGAAAAGATTCTGCTATATTATGATAAGGAAATCCCTTATTCGGTGGAAGTAGTAGTGGAAGAATTTAAAGAGGAAGCGAAAAAAATACATATCCGGGCAGTGATTTATGTGGAACGTGATTCACAAAAAGGAATCATTATCGGCAAGCAGGGAAAAGCATTGAAAAAAGTAGCTACCGAAGCACGCCGGGAATTGGAACGTTTCTTTGGAAAGACGATTTTCCTGGAAACTTATGTGAAGGTTGATAAAGATTGGCGTAGTTCGGATAAGGAACTGCGGAACTTTGGTTATCAGTTAGATTAAGAGTATTCATGCGACTGGGATAGTCGTGAAAAACAAGGTATTGAGCTATGAATAATTTAGTTGCAATTGTAGGACGCCCCAATGTGGGCAAGTCTACCTTATTTAACCGTCTGACGAAAACTCGTCAGGCAATTGTGAATGAAGAAGCGGGTACAACCCGTGACAGGCAGTATGGCAAGTCCGAATGGCTGGGTCGTGAGTTCTCCGTGGTAGATACCGGCGGATGGGTAGTGAACTCTGACGATATCTTTGAAGAGGAAATCCGGAAGCAAGTATTGCTGGCTGTGGAGGAAGCAGACGTTATTCTGTTTGTAGTGGATGTGATGAACGGAGTGACTGACCTGGATATGCAGGTTGCGACTATCTTGCGACGTGCTAACAGCCCGGTGATTATGGTTGCCAACAAGACGGATAATAATGAATTACAATATAACGCTCCTGAGTTTTATAAATTAGGATTGGGCGATCCGTATTGTATCTCTGCTATCACCGGAAGTGGTACAGGTGATTTGATGGACTTGATCGTCAGCAAATTCAATAAAGAGACTTCGGAAATTCTGGATGATGATATTCCCCGCTTTGCTGTAGTAGGACGCCCGAATGCAGGAAAATCCTCTATTGTAAACGCGTTTATCGGAGAAGACCGTAACATTGTAACGGAGATCGCCGGAACAACCCGTGACTCTATTTATACTCGTTACAATAAATTCGGATTTGATTTTTATCTGGTAGATACAGCCGGTATCCGTAAAAAGAATAAGGTGAACGAGGATCTGGAATACTATTCGGTGGTCCGTTCGATTCGTTCGATTGAAAATGCGGATGTCTGTATTTTGATGCTCGATGCTACAAGAGGCGTTGAAAGTCAGGATTTGAATATTCTTTCTTTGATTCAGAAAAATCAGAAGGGGCTGGTAGTCGTGATTAATAAGTGGGACCTGATAGAGGATAAAACGGCGAAAATGATGAAGGAGTTTGAAGCGACTATCCGTTCACGTTTTGCTCCCTTTGTGGATTTCCCGATTATATTTGCTTCTGCATTGACCAAACAGCGTATCCTGAAAGTGCTTGAAGAAGCTCGTAACGTGTATGAAAACCGTACGACGAAGATACCGACTGCCCGTCTGAACGAAGAGATGCTTCCGTTGATTGAGGCATATCCACCCCCCTCCAATAAAGGTAAATATATCAAGATCAAATATATCACGCAGTTGCCGAATACACAAGTGCCTTCATTTGTATATTTCGCCAATTTGCCGCAGTATGTGAAGGAACCGTACAAACGTTTCCTGGAAAATAAAATGCGTGAGAAGTGGAATCTGACCGGTACACCGATCAATATTTATATCCGACAGAAGTAAAAGGTATATTCGTATGAATAAAAAGAAATTGCCCGGCAATATTTCATTGCCGGGCAATTTCTTTTTATTTATGAGGATTATTCGTCTTTATTTAACTGGAAGTCCTTACGGCGCAAAACGAAACTGTTACTCAAGTATTTTTCACGTACGATCTTGTTTTCTGCCAATTCTTCCGGTGTTCCCTGAAACAGGATCTTGCCTTCGAACAGCAGATAAGCGCGGTCAGTGATACTTAATGTTTCCTGCACATTGTGGTCGGTAATCAGGATACCGATGTTTTTATCCTTCAGCTTCCACACAATCTGCTGAATATCTTCTACTGCGATAGGGTCTACTCCGGCAAACGGTTCATCGAGCATAATGAACTTCGGGTCGATGGCAAGACAACGGGCGATTTCCGTACGACGGCGTTCACCTCCGGACAACTGGTTACCCTTGTTCTTGCGTACCTTCTGAAGGCGGAACTCAGCGATCAGACTTTCGAGCTTGTCTTTTTGATAATCTTTGGGCTTATTGGTCATTTCGAGTACAGAAGCGATATTGTCTTCTACACTCATCTGACGGAATACGGAGGCTTCCTGTGCAAGGTATCCGATACCTGTCTGCGCCCGTTTGTATACTGGAAACTTGGTTATCTCAAGGTCGTCGAGGAAGATTCGTCCTTCATTAGGAGTGATCAGTCCTACGGTCATATAGAATGAAGTCGTCTTACCGGCACCGTTCGGTCCCAGCAAACCCACAATTTCACCTTGCTTCACGTCGATGGATACATGGCTTACAACGGTTCGTTTACCGTACTTCTTAACCAGGTCTTCCGTGCGAAGCACCATCTTGCTTTCTTCCATATTCTAGTTATTTTGCGGCAAATGTAGTAAAAATAAGCTGAAATAATGTACATTTGCAGACAAATAGTGTGAGTTATGATAAAAGCATTGAGAACTGTCGGGCGATATATCATGCTGATGGGACGTACTTTTTCCCGTCCCGAGCGTATGCGTATGTTTTTCCGGCAATACCTTAACGAGATGGAGCAACTGGGTGTGAACTCCATCGGCATCGTGTTGTTGATTTCGTTTTTCATCGGCGCGGTGATTACTATTCAGATAAAATTGAATATTGAAAGTCCATGGATGCCTCGCTGGACAGTGGGATATGTGACTCGTGAAATTATGTTGCTGGAGTTCTCCTCTTCTATTATGTGTTTGATTCTGGCGGGAAAGGTAGGCTCGAACATTGCTTCAGAATTGGGAAGTATGCGGGTGACACAGCAGATTGACGCACTTGAAATAATGGGTATTAACTCCGCCAATTATCTGATATTGCCCAAAATAACAGCGATGGTGACGGTTATTCCTATATTGGTGACGTTCAGTATCTTTGCCGGTATCATCGGAGCCTTTTGTACTTGTTGGTTTGCCGGAGTGATGAATGCTGTCGATCTGGAGTACGGATTGCAGTATATGTTTAACGAATGGTTTATCTGGGCAGGTATCATCAAATCCCTCTTTTTTGCCTTTATTATCGCAAGTGTCTCTGCTTTCTTCGGCTATACGGTAGACGGTGGTTCGATTGCTGTGGGAAAGGCTTCTACGGATGCTGTGGTAAGCAGCAGTGTGTTGATTCTGTTTGCAGATTTGGTATTAACTAAACTTTTGATGGGATGATTGATGTTAGAGGACTTTATAAATCATTTGAAGATAAAACGGTATTGATTGATATCAATGCGTCTTTTGAGAATGGAAAGACAAGCTTGATTATCGGTCAGAGCGGATCCGGTAAAACGGTATTGATGAAATGTATCGTAGGCTTGCTTACTCCCGAAAAGGGAGAAGTGCTGTATGATGGGCGTAACCTTGTCCTGATGGGGAAGAAGGAGAAAAAGATGCTTCGCAAGGAGATGGGGATGATTTTTCAGAGTGCGGCTCTTTTCGACTCCATGTCGGTGCTGGATAATGTAATGTTCCCGCTGAATATGTTTAGCAACGATACATTGCGTGACCGTACCAAGCGTGCCATGTTCTGTCTGGAACGTGTGAATCTGACCGAGGCGAAAGATAAATTTCCGGGTGAAATCAGTGGCGGTATGCAGAAACGTGTGGCCATTGCCCGTGCTATCGCATTGAATCCACAGTACCTGTTCTGTGACGAACCGAACTCCGGGCTGGACCCCAAAACGTCATTAGTTATTGACGATCTGATTCATGACATCACTCAGGAGTATAATATGACGACTATCATCAATACCCATGACATGAACTCTGTGCTGGGAATCGGTGAGAAAGTGATTTATATTTATGAAGGACATAAAGAATGGGAAGGAACGAAAGATGATATCTTCACTTCTACCAATGAACGGCTGAATAACTTTATCTTTGCTTCGGACCTGCTTCGCAAAGTGAAGGATATGGAAGTGCAGAATATGGAAGGCTGACGGGAAAGTAAATAGAAGGACATAAAAAAACTTCTGTCATCAGGTGGCAGAAGTTTCTTTTTTTTCTTAGCTATATTAGCGTCGGCAATTAAGCTCTGGGTCTAGCTTCTTTAACTACCATTGTACGGCCCATATACTCTGCACCGTTCAATTCTGCGATTGCTTTAGCAGCTGCTGCATCGTCTTCCATTTCTATGAAAGCAAATCCTTTGGATTTACCGGTTTCACGATCCATAACTACTTTAACTGATGATACTGCTCCGTAATCTTCCATCACTTGTTGCAGATCTCCTTCCTTAACACGGTAGTTAAGGTTTCCAACATAAATGTTCATAATGAAAATGATAAAAAAATAAATAAATGAATAAAACTCTCTGGATAGATGGTTACTAATAAAAAGATTAAAACGACAGAGAGTTTACAAATGCGTTTTCGAAACAGAAGTAAAAACCTTGTAATCAAATCGAGAAACTAATGGTCCATCAATCCGCAGCAAAGAAAAGAATAATTTTTGGATTGACCATCTTTTTCTTACTTTAATTTGCAGGCAATGAAAAAAAAAGAAGGAGGTGCGGTTGGCGAACCACTGCTTGTCATGCAATTGTCACTTATATATTCCAAAATAGATGCGAAATAAATCTGCAATGTCTTTTGAAAATTGAAAGATTAGCACTAATTTTGCACCCTCGTTTGAGTTAGAACAAAGTATAAATCAAATAAATAATTGTCAGAATGAACGTTTCATTACAAAACATTGACAAAGTAAGCGCACAGCTTACTGTGAAGCTTGAGAAAGCCGACTATCAGGAAAAAGTAGACAAATCGTTGAAATCATTCCGTCAGAAGGCACAGATGCCGGGATTCCGTAAAGGAATGGTTCCGATGAGCCTGGTTAAGAAGATGTATGGTAAATCAGTGATTGCAGAAGAAGTGAATAAGGTACTGCAAGAAGCTGTTTACAACTATATTAAAGAAAATAAGGTGAATATGCTGGGCGAACCGTTGCCTAACGAAGAAAAACAGCAGGTTATCGATTTCGATACAATGGAAGAATTCGAATTCGTGTTCGATCTCGCTCTGGCACCTGAATTCAAAGCTGAAGTAAGCGCTAAAGATAAAGTAGATTACTATACGATCGAAGTATCGGATGAAATGATCGAAAACCAGGTGAAGATGTATACTCAGCGCACTGGTAAATACGACAAAGTAGACGTTTACGAAGATAACGATATGCTGAAGGGTCTGTTGGCTCAGCTGGACGAAGAAGGTAACACGAAAGAAGGCGGTATTCAGGTAGAAGGTGCAGTATTAATGCCTTCTTATATGAAGAACGACGATCAGAAAGCTATCTTTGCTAATGCAAAAGTAAATGATGTACTGGTATTCAACCCGAATGTTGCTTACGACGGACACGCTGCTGAACTTGGTTCTCTGTTGAAGATCGACAAGGAAATCGCTAAGGATGTGAAGTCTGACTTCAGCTTCCAGGTAGAAGAAATCACTCGTTTCGTACCGGGTGAACTGACTCAGGAAGTATTTGACCAGGCATTTGGTGAAGGTGTAGTGAAGACTGAAGAAGAATTCCGCGCTAAGATCAAAGAAGAAATCGCAGCAAGATTTGTTGCTGACAGCGATTATAAATTCCTGATCGACATTCGTAAAGTGATGATGGACAAAGTAGGTAAGCTGGAATTCTCTGATGCATTGCTGAAACGTATCATGTTGCTGAACAACGAAGAAAAAGGCGAAGAATATGTAGCTGAAAACTACGATAAGAGTATCGAAGAACTGACTTGGCACCTGATCAAGGAACAGCTGGTAGAGGCAAACGATATCAAAGTAGAGCAGGAAGATGTGCTGAAGATGGCGAAAGAAACTACCAAAGCACAGTTCGCTCAATACGGAATGTTGTCTGTCCCCGAAGATGTACTTGATAACTATGCACAGGAAATGTTGAAGAAGAAAGATACTATTAATAACCTGGTAAGCCGCGTAGTGGAAGTGAAGCTGGCTGCAGCTTTGAAAGCTCAGGTCACTTTGGAGAACAAGAATGTTTCTATGGAAGAATTCAATAAAATGTTTGAATAATCGTTCGGTTGAATAGAACATAAAGTCACAGAAACACAGAGTTTTTATAAAATTATAACTCTGTGTTTTTTTGTGTCTATGTGTTCTTTTTCGTTTCTTTGCACTTACGTTTATAATAAATTTAATTAGAAAGGAACAATAACATGGATGATTTTAGAAAATACGCAACCAAGCATTTAGGAATGAATGGCATGGTGCTGGACGATGTGATTAAATCGCAAGCCGGGTATTTGAATCCCTATATTCTCGAAGAGAGACAGCTGAATGTAACTCAGCTCGATGTATTCTCCCGACTGATGATGGATCGCATTATTTTTCTGGGTACACAAGTAGATGACTATACGGCAAACACGCTTCAGGCGCAGTTGCTCTATTTGGACTCTGTAGACCCTGGTAAGGATATCTCTATCTATATCAATTCTCCGGGTGGTAGTGTATATGCCGGACTGGGTATTTACGATACCATGCAGTTTATTTCAAGTGATGTTGCTACTATCTGTACAGGTATGGCTGCTTCGATGGCTGCTGTATTACTGGTAGCCGGTGCCGAAGGCAAACGTTCTGCATTGCCGCATTCACGTGTGATGATTCACCAGCCGATGGGCGGTGCGCAGGGACAGGCTTCAGATATTGAAATCACAGCCCGTGAAATTCAGAAATTGAAGAAAGAACTTTATACGATCATCGCCGATCATTCGCACACTGACTTTGATAAGGTATGGGCCGATTCGGACCGTGATTACTGGATGACAGCTCAGGAAGCGAAAGAATACGGAATGATTGATGAAGTATTGATTAAAAAATAAAAATGGCTGATTCAAAGACAAAGAAAAAGTGTAGCTTCTGTGGTCGGTCGGAGAATGAAGTCGGATTCCTGATCACAGGAATGAACGGCTATATCTGCGACAGCTGCGCTACCCAGGCTTATGAGATTACTCAGGAAGCACTGAGCGAAGGTAGAAAAAGGGCCGGAGCTACCAAACTCAACTTAAAAGAACTGCCCAAACCGGTAGAAATAAAGAAATTCCTCGATCAGTACGTAATCGGACAGGATGATGCGAAGCGCTTTCTTTCCGTATCGGTTTACAACCATTATAAGCGTCTTTTGCAGAAAGACAGCGGTGATGATGTAGAGATTGAAAAATCAAACATTATCATGGTGGGTAGTACCGGAACCGGGAAAACATTGCTGGCACGTACTATTGCCAAGTTGCTTCATGTTCCGTTTACGATTGTAGACGCTACGGTATTGACGGAAGCCGGTTATGTCGGTGAAGATATTGAAAGCATTCTGACCCGTTTGCTTCAGGTGGCAGACTATAATGTGCCGGAGGCTGAGCAAGGAATTGTGTTTATCGATGAGATAGACAAGATCGCCCGCAAAGGAGACAATCCTTCTATCACTCGCGACGTAAGTGGAGAAGGGGTGCAGCAAGGTTTGCTGAAATTGCTTGAGGGATCGGTGGTGAACGTTCCTCCCCAGGGAGGCCGTAAGCATCCCGACCAGAAAATGATTCCGGTGAATACCAAGAACATTCTCTTTATCTGTGGTGGTGCTTTCGATGGTATTGAAAAGAAAATCGCCCAACGGCTGAATACGCATGTGGTAGGATATACCGCATCGCAAAAAACGGCAGTGATCGATAAGAATAATATGATGCAGTACATTGCTCCTCAGGATTTGAAGTCATTCGGACTGATTCCCGAAATTATCGGTCGTCTTCCGGTGCTGACTTATCTGAATCCGCTGGACCGCAGTGCACTCCGTGCTATTCTTACCGAGCCGAAAAACTCTATCATCAAGCAATATATCAAGTTGTTTGAAATGGATGGTATCAAGCTGACATTTGAAGATTCTGTTTTCGAATATATCGTTGACAAGGCTGTAGAATATAAGTTGGGTGCCCGTGGATTGCGTTCTATTGTGGAAACAATCATGATGGATGTCATGTTTGAAATCCCTTCAGAGAGCAAAAAAGAGTATAAGGTAACGCTGGATTATGCAAAACAACAGCTGGAAAAAGCGAATATGGCAAGGCTGCAAACTGCTTAATATCAAATAGTAAGGCTATTAAAAATGATTGTTTCTGTTTTTTCTTGAAAATATTAGTCGTATTTTGCTTGGTAATTACGAAGTTGTTTATAACTTTGTTTGGCTCTCTTGCAATGGAGGGCTTTACTTAAAGTTAAACCATGAACTGAATAAAACAACCTAAGTTAAGATGGCAGGGAAGATTAATTTAACAGATGAACTGAAAAAGTATTTCGGATTTAATAAGTTCAAGGGAAACCAGGAAGCAATCATTCAGAACTTGCTTGATGGTAAAGATACCTTTGTGCTAATGCCTACCGGTGGCGGAAAATCTTTATGCTATCAGTTACCTTCGCTCTTGATGGAAGGTACGGCAATTGTTATTTCTCCGCTCATTGCGTTGATGAAGAATCAGGTGGATGCAATGCGCAATTTCAGTGAAGAGGATGGCATCGCCCATTTTATAAATTCTTCATTAAATAAAGGCGCAATAGACCAAGTAAGGTCTGACATCCTTGCCGGAAAAACAAAATTGCTATATGTGGCTCCTGAGTCATTGACAAAGGAAGAAAACGTAGATTTTTTGCGTTCGGTGAAAATATCGTTCTATGCGGTAGACGAAGCTCATTGTATTTCCGAATGGGGGCATGACTTCCGTCCGGAGTATCGGCGAATTCGTCCGATCATTAACGAAATAGGGAAAGCTCCCTTGATTGCGCTTACTGCAACAGCAACACCGAAGGTACAGCACGATATCCAGAAAAATCTGGGGATGGTGGATGCACAGGTTTTCAAATCTTCGTTCAACCGTCCGAACCTTTATTATGAGGTACGCGCAAAGACTAACAATATTGATAAAGATATCATCAAGTTCATCAAGAACAACTCGGAAAAGTCGGGCATTATCTATTGCCTGAGCCGGAAGAAAGTAGAGGAACTTGCTGAAATTCTTCAGGCAAACGGAATAAACGCGCGTCCTTATCATGCAGGTATGGACTCAATGACGAGAACGAAAAACCAGGATGATTTCCTGATGGAAAAGGTGGAAGTGATTGTGGCTACCATCGCTTTTGGTATGGGAATCGACAAGCCGGATGTACGGTTTGTGATCCATTATGATATCCCGAAGAGTCTGGAAGGGTATTATCAGGAGACTGGACGTGCCGGTAGAGACGGTGGCGAAGGTCAGTGCCTGACCTTTTATACAAACAAAGACTTGCAGAAACTGGAAAAGTTCATGCAAGGAAAACCTGTGGCAGAACAGGAAATTGGCAAGCAGCTTCTGTTGGAAACCGCTGCTTATGCCGAATCTTCCGTGTGCCGGCGCAAGACATTGCTGCATTATTTCGGTGAAGAATATACGGAAGAAAATTGTGGAAATTGTGACAACTGTTTAAACCCTAAAAAACAAGTGGAGGCTCAAGAGTTATTATGTGCCGTGATTGAAGCGATTATCGCGGTGAAAGAAAATTTTAAGGCAGATTATATCATAGACATACTACAAGGTAGAGAAACGTCGGAAGTACAGGCTCACCTACACGAAGACCTCGAAGTGTTCGGTTCGGGTATGGGCGAAGAAGACAAAACATGGAATGCAGTGATCCGGCAAGCTTTGATTGGCGGTTACTTGAGCAAAGATGTGGAGAATTATGGTCTCTTGAAAGTGACGGAAGAGGGGCATAAGTTCCTGAAGAAGCCAAAATCATTCAAGATTACTGAAGATAATGATTTTGAAGAAACGGAAGAAGAAGTACCTGCACGTGGCGGTGGCTCTTGTGCGGTAGACCCGGCTCTTTATTCAATGCTGAAGGATCTACGGAAGAAGCTGTCCAAGAAACTGGAAGTTCCTCCTTATGTCATTTTCCAGGATCCGTCTTTGGAAGCAATGGCTACCATCTACCCGGTGACATTGGATGAACTGCAGAATATTCCGGGCGTAGGTGCCGGAAAGGCGAAACGCTATGGTGAAGAGTTCTGTAAACTGATCAAACGTCATTGCGAAGAGAATGAAATCGAACGTCCGGAAGATTTACGTGTACGTACGGTTGCCAATAAGTCAAAGATGAAGGTGGCTATCATTCAGGCTATCGACCGTAAAGTGGCGCTGGACGATATCGCTCTTTCCAAAGGAATCGAGTTTGGTGAACTGCTGGATGAAGTGGAAGCAATCGTTTACTCCGGAACTAAACTGAATATTGACTACTTCCTGGAAGAAATTATGGATGAAGATCATATGCTCGATATCTATGATTACTTCAAGGAATCTACGACAGACAAGATTGATGATGCTCTTGACGAACTGGGCGATGAATTTACCGAAGAGGAAGTCCGACTGGTGAGAATCAAGTTCATCTCTGAAATGGCTAATTAAAAAAGCGAAAAAAATAGGCGTGCAGGTATGCTGTTTTGAATAAAAACCGTATATTTAGATTGGGTACTGTTTATCAGTAACTTACAAAGTTAGTTCCTCAAATTTGTACTTATCTAGCCTTGTTTGAACGACACAAAGATAGGATTAATTATGTATAAGGCATAATTTTGAGATTAGAATTTTAGTCTGCATTTAGATGTGACAATTCATATTTAGATAAAAAAAGCCAGCTATCATCTCGATAACTGGCTTTTAATTTTCAATCATTTATTTGCTTAGTATATCTTCATAATACTCGGCAAAGTTCTCTGCATAGTTCTTAGCTTCTGGACTTCCTTTAGGTTTAGGATAATTTGCATGCCAGACATCTTTATTCATTGCTTCGATTATGACAACCATTTGTTCTATGGTCGGATTCTTGTCCTTGAAGAATTGTTTTAGTCCTTTTGCCAACCTACCATTGTTAAATGTCTTTTCACTCATCTTACTGGCTTTAAATGCCTGTAAAAGTTTGTCGCCCATTGATTGGGTGTCCTCACTCAATCTTAGGTTCTTTGGAAGTCTATCAATGCCAACCTTCAAATCTTTCACTACATTAGCTTTTAACTCTGGTTGTCCCATTGTATAAAGTCCATAAACAAACTCTGGCTTCAAGTCGTAATCACCTATTATCCTTTCAATGTAGTCAATCTGTGCATTACCAGTACTTAGCCCAGACCCATTAAAATCTTTGTAGTTCCAAGGCTTGCCGTTGTTGATTGATGCTGTAAAGAGTGGCAGACTCATCTCTTCTGGGAGTTTAACAATTTCCACCATAGATGATTCGTCAAAAGTAAACTTGCCCTCTGATTCCAAAATCCCCATAGCAATTAACCGGTGCTGTCCATCGACAGGAGATTTTGCTTTTTTCCTTTCTTGCTCATCCGTAACCTCTTCCGTTTCTACCATAAAGTTAGTTATAGATAAAGGCTTATCATTGCGTTTGGGTATTACAGAAACTTTATACAGTTTCTCACCTTTGAGGTCATCACCCTCAACCATCTTGATTTTACCCATTGAAGGTTGAAATCCATACTTTCTAATCATTGAATAGCATTTGACTACATTTTCAGTAACAATATCTCTGTTACTTTCATAGAAATAGAAATCTATCATATTTTTAAATACTGCTCCTGTGGGCAGGGTGAATTGTTAGGTGTTGGTTTCACCATTTATCCAACGCTGCAAAGATAGAGAGAGAATATAAAATAAGGGGATGTTTTGAAAAATGACAAGAGGGGTAAAAACAGCCCAATAATTTACCCCTCCTTGATGAATCATTTATAAAATTTGTTAGCTCTAAGAATTTTATAATCTTTGTAAGATTTTATCTGGTCTTTTATGAAGTTAGGACACTGCTTGTCTTTTTTCTCATCAACTCCAGTATATCGTTTGTCTGTGGATAGCCTAGTCAAATAAACAAGTCTTGAGATTAATAATGTCTTATTCAAAGAAACTGTACTGTATACTTTTGCAGGCTTACTTGTATTTGTTTTGGGCAATAGTTTAAAGAAACTCTTCAATAAATGATAGAACATTGCTACTAGAACAGTGTTAGGTTCTGTATCTTTACCTTTTCTATCTATTTCTTGTGTATCAAATCTTGTTGGCTTATCATTACTGAAATAGTCCTTCCCTGCTTCATATACAAGATAAATGTAAGCTAATGATATAGGGTCGTCGATTTCTATAGAGCGATGTTTTTCCTGTAATTTTAATGTTAGTGTCATTGGTTTTATAAAAGATAATATACAGCCACTATTACCAATATTCTTCCCAAGCTGTTGCATGAGTTTCTCCACTAATACTCTTGAAGTTTCTTTAACCTTAATTCCTTCCAAACAACTTCCATAAATGTAATCAGAAACAAACAATAATAGATACCAGAATTTTTCTCTATCTATATTTAGTGCTTCCAAAGTATTTTGTATATCCTTATACTGTATATATTTCTCAAATGTATAGTGAGCATTAAGCACTTTTGCATTGTACCGTTTCTTAAATTCTTGTGTTACAGTTGTACCCATGAAGACATATTTTGTTTCTTCTTCTTCTGCTGCTGCTTCATTTGTCTCTGCTTTATCCTCTATCTCCTTTTTAACCCTTATGAAATCATAGTCAGGGTGACATTTACAACCCAACATTTCTACATATTCTAGCAAATCATCTTCTTCTTTTACATATTTGTCTAATGTAAACTTATCTATTGGTTTTATATCTTCCATATCTCTAATCTTAAATTATGCCTTAAAGATAGAAAGAATTAGATAAAAAAATAAGGCAGTAAATGAAATTTCACTTACCACCTTATCAATGTATTATATCCTACGTTTCTTATAGTTATATCTACAAACTTTACACAAGTGTAATAATAATTTAACCGTATATGGTCTCAATATTTTAATCTATTGTTCATTGTTGACTATACTTTACATAAAAGGGAAAATATTTTTATCGAAAATAACATGAGGCACTTATTATTTATTTACACCTTAACTAATTCTTCTAAAGCTTGAGTTTTGACATTAAGTTGATGCTCAATAATCATATCATAATCACATTTCTTATCACCTAACTTACTTGTTACAACAAATAATTCTAGTGATATTAGAAAAGCAAATATAATAATGTAAAAAATGAGAGCTTCAATTCTTGTAGAGAGGATTTCTATCATAGCTCGTAATTCAGACAAAAAACCTGTGTTAGATGATAATTCTGTTCTTAAATCCTTTTCTACGTTCATTTTTTTCTGGGTATATTCATCTTGTTGCTTACGTAATCCTTCGAGAGTCATATTATTAGCTTCAACTTGTTTTACACGAGGATTTGCCATAGGTGTCGTAGAAACTGTAGTTTGAGGAATATCTTTATAGCTTCCATCATCTTGGCGCTCTTTGGTGTATGTGGTAGTGGTTGAAACTGTTTTAATTACAGGTTCTCGTACGATTTCATCATTCAATATAATATTTGCTTTATCCAAAGAGTCTATATTAGTTTGTAATTCTGATAATTTTACATCAATAACTTTCAAACGTAAGGGCAACTGTTCAACAACTTGTCGGTCCGTAATTTCTACCATTTTACGATTAATATCTGCTCCAAATATAATCTGGTCTATAATAGAAGAGCCTAAAAAAGCCATAATCACAGCAATAAAAAAACGAAAGAATGTATTCCACTTATGAGTTCCTACAGTTAGGATTATTTGTCGTTCAATTTGAATAACAATAACAACAAAAATAATAGATGAGATAATACATCCCCACCATGGAGCTTCTACATACCTTTCTGCAAAACAATATCCAGTAAATCCCCATAGTATAATTAATATTAATAAGGCTGCAGTATATTTCTTTAAATGTTTAAAACTAGCTTCACTACATTGAGATAATATTGAACTATTCCAGCCTGTAAGAAAACAGCCAAATTTAATCCACCACTTCATAATATTATTTATTTTTTAAAGTATCTAAAGATAGGGCAGCCAATCCGCGAAGGAAACCACGTTCGTATGATAGAAGAACTCCCATCATATATGGAACTTCGTTGCGAAAATCAGCTTCCATTTCATGTAATTTGTCTACATGTCTCTGTAGTGTTTCTCTTTTTGTTTTTAACTGCTTTACAACATCTATTAATCCCGCTTGAGAACGTGATTCTATATGAAAATCTATGTCGTGTAAGTCATCGTTATACTTTAAAATAACTTGTTCAAATTTTATTTCTATGTTGTGTCGAATAATGGACTGGTTCATCTCTTTATAAGACATATCAGGATTACAGATAGCATCTTCATAACCTTTTTGTTCGTAATCTTCTTTTAAGTCATTATAAATCAAGTCTATTGGCATACCAGTGCCGTAATTTATTACAATAGTGTTACCTTTATCCAATGGATTGGATTCATCTACAAAATCTTCTTTTTTAATTTCTGGAAGATTCTGCATAATTTTGTCATCTTCTGTTGAGACAAGAATTTGTTTCTTCTTAAAAAAATCAAGAAATCCCATAACTTTATAAATTAAATATACATAATAGGTATCTCATATAATCTATGACCTCTATCATGACACGATTTACATAAGGTAATCAAATATATGTCTTGGTAATTCCAAGGTTCACAGAATATATTCAGTTTCTTTATGAAATGGTATTGTTTGTGATGAACAATAAGACTATCTGTTTTTCCACAGATTACACATTGATGGTTATCGCGATTCAGGATAATCTCACGCTTCATTTGCCATCTTTTATCAAACAATTTAGCTTGATAAGAACCATGTTGATGAGGGGTGTTAATAGCCATAACAGATTCTTTAATTTTTCAAATATTATATAATATCGCAAAAATATCAAAATTTATATATTCAAACAAATATCATATTATATTTTTGTGATATGTTAATGAAAATCTTAGTGTTTAAAATTACCTCAACAACTCAAAGATGTATATTCTGCATACAGTCAAATATATTTTAGCAATCTATTTAAAAGTAAAATATTTTAATCTATCATTTGCTTTACATATACTCAATATGTAATCAATATTTTTATATTGTTAAAAATAAATAAGGTGGTATATTACATGTCTTCCACTAGGATAATTGTTGATAATTTACTATTTTTGTAAAAGATTATTTAGTCTATTTTATTTATATAAATTATTAATATGCAAGTAATACCAAAGAAGAAGAACACAATTCATTATTTACCACAAGAGATTAGAGAAACTAGATTAACAGAGGTCACATATTTACCTATTACAAGAGAGATGTTAGAACAACTATTCTCAAATTCAGCTAAGAAGGAGAAGCATAAATTAGTTAAGAAGAGAAGGAAGTGAACTAAACAGGCAGCATTTGAAGTAACATTTCATTTGCTGCCTTTTCATTATCTTCTAATTTAAGGTTTCATGTTCTTTTAAAGTCATTTCCACATTGATTACAATGATATATATCTTCCTTATAACCTTTAAGCCAAATAAACAATAATATTATAGGAATTATGGTTGGTATATATACTATTGTACATTTATTCAATATGGTGAAAATGATACAAAATACAACAATGACAAAGCTTACTAGAACCATCCATTTGGGACCATGCTTGTGTTGAACAATTGTATGTGCAGTATTTTCGCTACCACATTTAGGGCACCATGGAAGATTTGAATCCCTTTCGAGTTTAAGACCATTTATCAAGTCTATAGCTTCTTGGTAATGTTCATCTTCAACGAAGACTGCAATTTGCGGCTGACTTCCACCTGCATATGCACCTATTCCAACTTCTTCTTTTTGAATATAACACAAAATACCTTTAGCTTCAAGAATTGCTTTATATTCATCTGCCAAGATAGAATTTTCACAATGTACTAATAATTTCATAAGCACTAATTATTGATGTTATAAATTTATTGCTGTTTCATTTTCTTATCATCTACAACGTAAGTTGTGGATAAAAAATCATGCCAATTCCAACCACATAAGAATGATATTGCATCAAAAGGAATGAATCGGCATAAGCAACGTATGAATATTTGTGTTATTGAGAGGCTTTCTCCTTTATTATTTATCACACTCATCTTTAACAGTCTCTTGCCAATAGTCTTTCCCCCATTAGTCGTTTCCAATCCAAAGAAGTAGAGAAAGTAAAAAGCGGAATAAGACAATCTTATTTCAAGTTCACTCATAGAAGTACTTTCAATGAGCATAGCGATTATTATAACAAGAAAAGTTATGATTGTAATAAATGCAATGTCTATGATATGTCCAAACAATCTTTTCTCACTACTGGCACGTATCTTTTCAATAAATGGTCTATTATCTTTTTCCTCAAACTTCTCATTTTGAATTTTGGTGAAACTAACCCCACGTTCTATTAATACTTCTTCGGCTGCGGTTATGGCGTCTGCTACATAATCCTTTCTTTTGACATTCAGGATTTCTAATAACTTCTCATCTGAATGTTTCCTCATTACTTCTATAAATTGGTTTTCTTCCATAATTTAAAACTTTAGTTTTACTCTTTAGTATATAATTAAAACCTATCTATATATTATTTACCACTAACTCATTCTAATGAACTTATAAAACAGTCCTCTCACAAATCTTTGAATCCCATAAATGATAGCTCCACAAAATAAGAATCCAATACCTATAGAATCACTTAAAAGCAAAGATAAGCATGTTAATGTAATACCACCAATACACCATATTCCACCATATAAAATATCACTAGGAGCATTTGCGATACGCTGTTTTCTTTTAGCTTTCTTGTCATTTGTAATTTGTAGTAATGATACTATAATTGAATTTCTTTGGGATTCATCAAGTCCTTTTGATTCTAATATATGGTCTACTTCGTTTACGTCTTTTTTTTGTTTTATAACTAGCTTATATGCTTCTGTATAGGCTGAATCAATAACATCTTCTGTTGTTTGCTCACTAATTTCATTCTTTCCCTTTCTTATAAAAAAACAGAAAAGGATTGCAGTGATTATTATTGCTAAAATTGCTTCCATGATATTCTAATTACTAAGAATTATACAATCTATTACTTCCATCTTAATAAAAGAAAGCTAACAACGAATGAACTCCAAATGCTGCCTTTCTTATTATTCATTATCATGTTTGGCATTAAAACCTTTTATAATGATTCGTCCTTTTGAACTCTGCATTGTAGGATTCTCTTTTAAAGAATTTAGTTTATCCACTAAATATTGATGTGTCCAAAAGAAATTGTCCAAATTACTTCGTAGATATTCTTGAATTGAAGGTATTTCATGTACAAATGGTAGATAATGCTTACAATATACAGTTATAGTATTCTCTTCATTATTAATAAAATATGCTAAAGTAACACGTCCGTCCATATTAGTTTGATTTATAGCATCTTTCAGGATATTTATATCAGGGTCATTTAAAGAAAGACTTCCAAAGTTAGACCAGATTATGATAAAAGCGGTTCGATTATCTGCGTTAATAAAAAAGTCCTCATTTTGATATTTAAAACAGATGTCATCATCATCATCAACTTCTGGTTGACAACCAATTTCTTTTAAAGTATTGATAACCAAATCTCTTGTTCTGTTATTTGATGTGTTCATAACCGTATCTACAATCTTACTTATTTCAGAATGATTAGCTTGTTTTTGGTCATTTCTAGTGGCAAATTCAATATTCCTTGTTTCATGATGTTTTATCTTTCTATTCCAAAATTTCTCCTTAACCAATTGTAATATTCTATCAAAGTGCGCAATCACTAAATAGAGAGAAACCAAAAAACTTAGATAAGGAATAATAGATACATAATCCCAAAAAGTGACTGCTCCAATAAAAGAAAGAAGTATAAGGACTATAATAATTAGCACGATATATCGATATAAAGCTTTCTTAACTTCATATTTAATAGTACCTTGTTCCGTACTTGAAGTATCAAATATATAATTAGGACAAGGACTATCATCGGTTGGTCGATAATGTTCACAATGAACTCCATCTCCAATACATGTACTACATTGAGACATTTTTGTCATTTCAATTCTGTTTTAAATTTACTATTATTTTCTTAAACACATCACCTGCCATTAGTCCACCACTTGCAGGCAATCCAGTCTTATTAATAGATACAATGATACTATACTTGGGATTATTGGCAGGGAAGTAACCACAGAACTCAACTGAATACACTGTATTACCATTATCTGTAGAAACTACGATAGTGCCTTGTTGTCCTGCTACGGTAATCATATCTGATTTGGCTGGTTGACCTAATCCGTCAGTAACATTAAATACTAGAGCTTTCTTCAAACTATCAATACTAGCCCTACTTGCTATTTGAGGATTAATAACTACTACACTATCCTTGTATAGTTGAGGCTGTATCATCTTCCCATTATTGGCGATAGCATTATAGAAGGTAAGGACTTGAATAGGTGAAATAAGCTGTTCATATCCTATACAGTTCCAAGTGATATTTTTTTCTGTAATCTTGTAAGGTTGCAGACTGGCAATTCCATTGATGCTATCTGGCTTACCATAGCTCATATTAGCAAGTAAATCGAAAAAGGTTTGAGGATTATCACCAAAAGCTTTCTCCATTGTCTTATAAGTAGCGATATTGGAACCAACTGCCAATCCTTCTTGTACTGTAAGCTCACCATACCCACCTCTATGCCAATTATGGTCTTTAAGCTCTCTGCCATGAACTTGATAGATACCATCTCCTGTATCAACCTTATCACTCAATTTCACCTTACCTGTTTCTAAAGCTGCCAATAGTGATATTGGGCGCATCAGACCAGTAGACTGCCATACAGAGAAGTTCTCACATGATTGGTAGTTCGTACTATCTTTTTTAGTAAGTCCAACTAAAGCCTTAATTTGCCCTGATTGAACTTCCATTACTATAACCTGCCCAGATTGGGCATTTATCTCTGATAATTTTTCTTCCAGAATAGAGGTCGCATTAACCTGTAAGGTGCTGTCTATAGTGGATATAATCTCTGTCCGTTGCTTAGGTTGGCATGACAAAAGGAAACAGTGAAAACAAATTCCTACTTTTATTAAATTCTTGTTCATCGCTATGTGCGAATTATTTACCGGTATTATTAAAACTCATCAGTAGACATTCCAACTTGATATGTAATGGCTAATTTACCATCAAAATATATTATATTTGAGCCATTACGACTTTCAATAGAAGAATTTATCTTTATAGAATTTAATTTATTATCTCTCCAAATGGCAGTTCCCTCACTGGGAAATTGAGGTTTACCATATTTGATTACAAAAGTATTACCTATATCATTAAATAATTGGGTGTATTTATTGACAATATATTCTTGTTTGTTTTTGATTGTAGCTTGTGTTTGTTCTTGGGTTCTAAATGGATATTCATTAAGTAATGCGCTTGTCGTTTCAGATAATGAAAATGTTCCCTCTACTAATTTACCTTCCTTAAATGTAATAACAAGACTATCAAAGGTTGTTCCTAAAAAAGAAATTTGAGGAATGTTTATATATGGAAAGTTATACTCTAATTGAGGAAATTTCTTTTTTAATATGTCTATTGCAACATAATTGGTATCACCAAATTTAACTCCAAGAAAACCTGTAATTTCATTTTGAGCATACGTGCTTTTCACAATAAATAATATTACAACAATAATAAACAATCTAAGTTTCTTCATAATAAACAGTATTTAAAATTTAAATATTTATTCTCAAAATATAGAAATGGAATCAAGGGAAAGAACCTCTTTGTTGTACATATTCTTTTATTTTATCAATCAATTTGTTTTTAAACTCTTGATACATAGGTTGATTACTCAATTTATAAGCTTCTTCGTAGTCAAGAATAGCTTTTGCAGCTAGGTCACCAGCATTAGCCCCTAGCTCTTGAAAGGCTTTTCTTTCATACGCTGTCGCTCTAAGTCCTAATATATCCGCTTTTTCTTTAGGGTCAAGAACAAAAAATAATGCTCTTTCTAAGTCTACTATCCCCTCATAGCTTCCTATATCAAATATCTTAATGTCACCTCTTGTGAAATATCCACGGTAATAATCTGGAGCTAATTCAATGGCTTTGTCACAGTCTAAAATGGCACTACCATAATTTCTAATCATTTTTTTTACGTCAGCTCGTGCTGTATATGCTTCCGCTGTTGGATATATCTTTATCGAATAATCTAGGGCTTCTTGCGCTTTTAAATATAATTGTTTGTTATTATCAGAATACGGATTTTCAGTACTTTTTAATGCGTATTGGTAAAATAGAATTCCAATATGATAAAAGAGTTCTGCATCTTCAGTCGTAAGTTGTAATCCTTTTGAATATGCGTTGAGAGCATATTCGGCGTATGAAGTATCATGGGTATAAATATACAATTGAAAGTAACACTTTCCTAATTGCTTATAGTAGAATGATATATCCTTTCCAATCTCGCATGCTTTAATTAAATTACTTAATGCAGACTCTACATTTTTTATACTAAACTCTATCATACCTTTCATATAGAAAGCTAAATGATTTGAAGGATTTGTTTTCAACTCATTATCAAGCAAGGATAATGCCTTATTGGTATCTCCCATAAAATAAGCATCATTGGCTGATTTTACCATTTTCGTTTCTAAAGGATTGGTATTCATTTGAGAAACGCTAATATTCCGTTTATGACTTAGTTTTGAAATTTGAGTGGCATTTACTGCAAAGTTTAAACTCTGTCCTCCCTCTCTACAAAATGTAGCAATTCCAACTACATTTCCTTTCATATCCATAACTGGTGACCCACTGCTTCCATGAGAAATAGGTGCAGTAATCTGCAATATTGAACCATGCATCTCATCTGTGCGAATGGATGATATTATTCCAGTTGAAACTGTTTGCTCAAGTCCTAATGGCGAACTGATATTTATGATTTGCTCCCCTTTTACTTGTGTTCTATATGAAATATGAAGATAATTGAAACTTTTTAAGTTGGTGTTTTCCACTTGGAATTTAACAAGGTCAGTATTAGGATTATAATCAAGAATAGATTTTATCTTATATTTATTTCCGTTTTTATCTTTAATATAGCCACTATGCGCCCCATCTAAAACATGGTAATTGGTAATTCCTACACCTTGTGCAGATATGAAGAAACCACTTCCTTGTGAGAAAGTATTTCCTTGTTCATCTGCAGCAAAAACTGTAAAGATAGCATTTTCGGCTTTGGTGATAAGCTGTTTTATTGTCAAATCCTGTGCAAAAAGATTTGTATTTCCTAAATAAAATAATAATATTAATAATTGTCGTTTCATTAAATTACCTCCTTTAATTGTAGAATTTGTATTCTGATGTTTTTTTACTTTTTAAAATATCCAAAGTAACTATTATAGCATTATTGGCTATTGAGAAGTAGGAACAGGTTGTAGAGATGGCTGTTTCATAGTTTTATTATTTGTTGTATCCAGTTCCCAATAGATACAATTCTACATACAAAAAAGGTGTGGGAACTTACTGTCTTATCCTACTGACTGGCTTCTCGCATCGCCTTTGGAGTGGATAAAACAATAGCCCACACCAATTTGACAATATCTAATAACCTTACAGGATATATATAAGGTAGGTATATATCAAATGATGTGGTGCTATTGCTACCATCTTCACTCCATTTCAAATTTTGCGAGAATTTGTCAGTAGAAGATAATTTCAATAACACCTTTCGTTAATATGTCCTTCCAACAACTTAACTCTCTAAGTTTTTGGAATTGGCACAAAGATAATGAAAGGTATTTATTTTGCAATTAAATCTGCCTGTTAAAATAATAGTTGAGAGCTATTTCTACTTCATATTTTTTTGATTGGAGACAGAACTATTCAGAGCATAAATAAGTAAAGTCCGATTCATTCTGTCTCAAATCTCAATTATCAGAAGCTAAGACAATCATAAGTATTTAATAATTCCTCTTGCCTTAATCCCAAGTATCTTTTAGTAATTGATACACTGGAATGATTGAATAGCTCCATGAGCTTAACAAGTGCAAGCTCTGAATTATCGTTATTCATGTTGTAGACCTGTCTGCCAAAAGTCTTTCTAAGAGAATGACACGAAAAATTGCCTATTTGTAGTCTATATTTTTTCTTAATCTCTTTCAGCATGACATTGATTCTCTGAACTGTGTACACTGTCCCCTTCTGACTTATCAATACAGGTGCATTTATGCCAACTGGATTTATATGCTCATAACAATCTCTGATATGTTGCTGTAGCTGCATATTAATCCTAATTGTCCTTTGCTTCCCTGTCTTAATCTCTATAATGGTAAATTCTTCTGCATCTAATATCTGATTCCACCTCAAAGCAAGAATATCAGAAATTCTTAGACCTGTGAAGCAACCTAAAGCGATAAGAAGTGACATCTTATAATTACTGTCCCTTGCCAACTTTCTTACTAAGTTCATTGCTTCATTCCATTGCAGATAATCTGCTGTTGTACTTGAATATTTAAGTGACATAACGTTCTGTTTTATAGTGAAACTAATAAAAGTGAATATTAATTTTGAGTTGGAATATCTAACTTACTGATTACTAGCTAAACATTCACTAATCATCAAAGTGAACATTTTTATAAAGCAAGGACACTAAGTAAATAATGTCCTTACTTCATTCAACCTATATAAAAGGTAGGTGGGCTTCATCCAACACGCCACTGTCAACTATCCGTTTGCAAAGTTCGTGCGATGCCTGATTTCTAAGGTCTGTGCCATAGTTTTTATTACCAACCATGCGAATAATCTCCACTATGGTTTTCATTAATTCCTGCTGTAGTGTACGGTGATAATACCTTGTACTTTCAGCAAACTTTTTAGGATTCCAACTATAATCGTTCAAGGCTCTTTCAAGTTCTTGCGCTGCCTTGTATTCGCGACTGCCTTCTATTACCATATTCCAAATATTTAAGAGGTTTATAAATAAAAAGAGCACCTGTATGGATGCTCTTTGTTTTTTCTGTATTTTAATGTACTACTTCATTGTAATAATCTTATATATAGTCCAGATAATCATCAAGAAGAATACAATAGGTGAGATTGCACACGCAATAAAGAAAACTATAATCCAAAATGTAACGACTACTAACGTTTGTAACATAAATCTTTGATTATTAATAAGTGACAGAATAAAGAAAGGACACCTATACTTTATTATATAGATGCCCTTTTTCTGTATTTGACAATCCTATATATTCTCAAATACCACTAACTAAGAAACCACTGATATTTGTCATCTATGCCACATAAAACGTTGTTAATTCCAACACTGATTTCCGTTGCATTAACTGCCCGTTGCAAATAAGTGTCCACGTAACTATTTTTGTTGGATTGGGTAAGCAAATTGTGAAAATCGAAAAGAGAAATAGCATTATCTTTCATTCCAAACGCTTCGTTGTGATAGAAGTCACGGCAAACACTGTTTATCTGGCTGTCAGTTATCAATAGTTTAGGTATTGATTTCTGATAACCAATTGGCAATGCTTGATAGCAACGACAACGACCAATGATTTGTGCAAACTGTGATTCACTAAGTGAAGTGTTGGATAAAGTTTGCATCAAATGGATTTCTTTGGCAGGATTGAAATTGTTAAACAAGTCAAGCACATTTCTATAGAGTTCACTAATATTTGAAACTTCCATAGAGAACTTAACTCCTTCTCCTGTGAGTATCTGATTGCTACAAATGCGAACACGCCACCCAACAAAGACAGAGAATTTCTCCAAACCTTTTGTTGAACGATAGAGGTTTAAGTCTGAATAATTCCTTACTCCACCCACGCACAATTCAAGTTTCTGCCCATTTATAGTCTCATAAATAGTTGGAATTGTAAATGCAAAAGCAAGTCTTTGATAGAATTGTGTTTTCTCACATTCCAACAGTTCAGAAGCTTTCTTGCCCAAACTTTGGGGAGTTCTGCCACGTACAATATGACTGCAACGAATATCAGGCGCATTTACTGTCTCCCCTGCATAAAAAGAACTGGCTGCATCATGCACACATGATATAAAATCTTGATGTGCGATTGTCAACTCTTGGTTTGCCCATGTAGGTACAACGCATTGAGTTGTCAATTCTTCCAATGTAACGGGATTTGTGTTAGCATCTAAGAAAGATACACTTGATTTAACAACAGGCTCTTCAATTATTACCGCTTCTTCTGCATATTCACCAAAGTTTCTACTAGTTCTCTGTACTGGCATAATCTGTAATGTTGATTCCATAATCTGTAATTTATTTAGTTAATATTAGAAATTCCTCTGTCTGAAAGCTAAGCAAGCCACAATCAGTATTAATAATCCAATAAAGAACTGTGGCATTAAGACTACTGGCACAATTAGAATTATTCCAAACGTCAATAAAATCTTTAAATTCTCCATACGCATAATAATAGATTAGTAAATAGTGTATTTAAGGACAAAATGAGGGCTTAACATGAAGTACTATTCATTCACTTTCCTTTGTGCATCTTTATATGTAGACATATACAAATCGTTGATAAGTCCGCACATTTCAGAAGTTCAAAAGATTTGTGGGCCGAATAGCAATTCATGTAATCCTTTCATTTTTCCTAATGATTGGTGAGGGGTATTTTGGGTAACAGAAGGGGCTTATGCACGATATACATCTGATACGCTCACTGACAAATCAAATATGTCACTCTATCACTGCATAAAGTTCAAATAGAAATATAGCTTAAATCTAAAAGGGGGGGATTTTAAAGTACTTATCTAGTTTGTCATTTTAATATACTAATTTATGCTTTTGTAGAATTGTAATCCCAAGTAATTATGTATCTTTGACTATAAAATTATATAGGAAATGAAAAAGAGTACAGGTCGCCAATATATTGAACTGTTTTATAGTTTGCAAATAATAAATGACAGTTTATCTCTCATATCATTAGGTAAGAAATATCATGTTATACCTATTGCAGGACAATTGAGAGCAATTTTAATAAAAGACAAACAAACCCCTGTTCCATTATATTATGCTATTCAGAAAATCTTAGAAGTGAAGCAATATATCTATCTTTCTACTATTCCTGAAAAGATTAAGATAAGCAAAGATTGTGAATGCTATTTTAATGTAATGAATGTTAGTTTAGAGAGAGACAAATTACATTATCAAAAAGAGGATATAGGAAAGTGGCTTCAATATTGCATTGTTGAAACTCCCCAAAAAAGTTTCACTATAGAAGAAGTTATAAAAATTGTAGCTAATAAAAACGGAGGGGCGCATTATAACGAAGAAATATCTAATGATGCAGTATTATTATATACAGCAACAGATGAAAAGCATATTTCTATTATTGATAAAATAATTGTAAATATAGCTTTAATAATTAAAGCTTTGGGATTACTATTAATAAAGAAAGCATTTGATTTTCATTATCTTGCCAACATCGCTATCAAATTTGATGAATTATCATCCCATAAGAACATAATATCTTATCATGACGAAGACTATTATCTACCAGTCGCTATTCTTTTAACCTCAAAACGACAACTAATATTAAAAATAACAGACCCTGATAGAAGATTATTTATTGTTCCACTCAAAGAAAATATAGAAAAGAAAGGAATCTATACAATTTGTTTTAGCTATGAGATTAATTCTAATTTTGAATCAGAGTTAAAAATATACTCATTATTCGACCAAACTACAAAATATGTATTAACTACCCCAATATATGTACATAATCATTTTACTAGTTTTCCTCATCAATGGTGGGGGGATGAACATATTGAAATGGGCTTCTATAATCTTCAATTATATACTTCTGTTCTACCAGAAATCATTATAATAAAGAAAATGAAAGATATGGAAGTTGATGAAAATACTCCAATGGTAATATTAAAGGGACGAAATTATGCATACGTAGATAAAAAAAATAATCTTTGTTTTGGTTCTATTAAATGTTCAACATTCAACGATTTATAGGGAGTTTCAACGTTACTTAGTCTCTTAATTATAGAAAATAATTATCTTTTTATTATGTTACTAGTTTCACTCTATCAAAGCATAAAGTCTAAATAAAAAACACTTCCTCAATAAAAGGGGCGGGGGTATGAATTTAGAGTACTTATATTTTTGAGTTGGGGATATAAAAGAATCGCATTAGAATATAAGTAATAATTCTTATGAATGTTTTTGAACGCATTTGCATAAATAAAAGGACAAAATATGTATTGTAATTATTATTTATATTTAATATATTTGCAACATAAATGTCAATAACTAATAAAGCTAATAAATTATGAAAAGGAATCTATTTTTATTATTGTTTGCAATTGTGACTTTATCTACATTCGCTCAAACAACATCTGAACATCTAACATTTAAAGGTGTGCCCATTGATGGAACCTTAACTGAATTTGTGTCAAAGTTAAAACAGAAAGGACTTACTCACATTGGCACAGAAGATGGAACTGCCATATTAAAAGGAGATTTTGCAGCATACAAAAACTGTACAGTAGCTGCTATAGCTTTAAAACAAAAGAATTTAGTTGCTAAGGTCGGAGTAATGTTTCCTTCTTTAGAAACATGGTCATCACTCTCAAATAATTACTTCTCCCTAAAAGAAATGCTGACTAAAAAGTATGGTGAGCCAGAAGTTTGTATTGAAGAATTTCAGACTAAAATTATGCAAAATGACGATAATTCTAAAATACATGAAGTAAGAATGAATAGGTGCAAATATGTTACAGGATATACCACAGAGAAAGGAGACATTGAATTACAGATTAAAGGTAGTTTTACGGATGGCTGCTATGTAACACTTATTTATTTTGATAAAATTAATGGCGAAGTAATCGAAGCGGAAGCTATGGAAGATTTATAAATTGTGCCGTATGAGAAAAATTATCATTTTATTGTTTGTATTTATTTGTTGTTTGACATCATGCTCAAATCAATCAATAGCTACAGATAAAACGGAGAAAGCAAATAGTCCAGAACCCGTATGTAATGCAACTTATCAATTATTTCCCACACAAAACATGTGGACTTTCATTAAGTTGAATACTAGGGATGGACGAATGTGGCAAGTTCAATATGATATTAAAGGCAGTGAACGTTTTGAAGTGAATCTTAATACTGCCCCATTCGCTACTAAAGAAGAGGAAAGGGATGGTAGATTTACTCTTTATCCCACCCAGAATATGTGGACTTTTATTCTACTAGACCAAATTGATGGTAGAATGTGGCAGGTTCAATGGTCAATGAAGGAAGATTCTCGATTTGTCATTCAGATATAAAATAAAAGCTCCAGACCACTAATAAGTTTGGAGCTTTATTCTTGTCCTGTTCTGTCATATTGGTAGATTCTTATTCAAAGGTAAATACCATCTTGCCAAGTTCATACCCACTAACAGTTTTTCCATCTATCTTCCTGCTTGCCTTCTCCACATTGTAAAGAGTACAATTCTCTATCAGAGTAGCTTTGGGGGATAATTTGATTCCCAATCTGCCAAATTCATCCTTCAACTTGCCTTTCAAGTCCTGATTGCTGATAAAGCCAGGCTGATATATAGCCAAGAAAACTTTATCAACTTGTTTCTTGTCCTCTACAGCTTTTAGCATCTTCTCCCTGTTCCATCTAAGAGTATTCATTTCAGATTCCTTCAAATACCTTTTGATTAGTGGAAATTCTGGATATTCCTGTTCATAAGATTCAGAAGGGGAATCCAGATAATCTTTTAGTAATTGCTCATAACTGACAGTCATAGCCTTTGCCAGTTTTATGTTGAAATCCTTCCATTTATTCTGGTTGGTAAGCTCAAATTTTTCTGATTGCATAAAACTGTCCCTGATGCTGATTCCATCCTTGTATGTCTTCCTTAGTGCCTGCTTATAAATGAAGGATTGTTTTTTCAGATTGTTATATACCATCCTGCCATTAATGATGGAGACTAGTTCAGTGTCTAAGTTCATCCTCTTAATATAGGTCTGTCTCTCTTCCTTATCCAACTTGCTCCATCCGCTTAGCAACTTGTCAGCTTCCTTCTCTTTATCCTGCATCACCATTTCAAACTCTTCATCGCTCATAACATTCTTATTGGTGGAGAACAGATGGACTATCACATTCCTAAAGATATTCTGGTATTCGTCATTGATTCTGATTCTGCCTGCTATCTGTTCCATAGTAGTACTTATATCCACCAAAGTCTGTGTTCTGTATGCGTCACTGGCTACTATTATCAGCCCGTTATTGGTGAAAAGGTTGCATCCCTGAAAGCATTTCTTTGTAAAGAAATTAATCTTCTTATTGGGACTACTGACTGATTCAATCTGGTATTCGCCCAACAGTTTGTTATTTCTAATCCTGTCAGCACAGCATATCTTCACATCATCTGGATTCAGCTTCAACGTATCTGCTATCTGCTTGATACTAGTCACAGAATTGATGAAAATATATAGTTCTTCCACTTTGCTGACATTGCCGTTTATGTCTGGGAGTGATATGCCTTCATCCAAAAATATCTGTATGAATCTAGCCAGTCCTTTGGTTAATTGCGTGACCTTATATCTGATAGGGGTTATTTTCGTCACTCCATTCCATTGGACTTTGTAATGTGGAAGCCGTTTCAGGAAATCTATCTCAAAGTCAAGGTCAATTGGAGTGGCAGACAAAAAAGAATAATACTTGAACTTCTGTATTTCTTCCATCAAGCCATTAATTGCATCATATCTGAAATCCATGTCTTCCAAGATTAAATGGTATTCATCTATCAATACCTTCCACCCTTCTGTACCGCTCAACCATCCAATTAATTTGGGCAGACTGTCATAGGTCACGGCTATCTTATATGTGGTATTGTTTTTGATATATTTCCTGAACTGGTATTCTCTTATACCACCATAACATTTGAATACTTCATACCTGTTATTCTTATCTGCTGCTATGCTATCTACCAAGTCTTTGAACGGACATACGATAATATAGTTACTACTGCAATTTGCAGCCACATAAGTACCACCTACATCTGTCTTTGTCTTGTTTACGATTCCAAAAGGAATACCGTCTTTAAATCTTTCTAATTCACCCAAATATCGGGCATTGCCACCATTAATGATTTCTTGTTTCATTGTGTTTAGATTAGCTTTGATTTATAAAATTGCAATCTGTGTATTTAAAATATCTGACTTTAGATTAAGTTTAAGTAGGGTTATTTTTTTCTTCCTATATAGGGACGCTTTGAAGAAAAACTCGTCCATAAGAATAAAATAATAAGCGTATTACTACGCCTATTACTTTACAGTTGACTTAGCATAGTCAAGCAATCTAAATGTTATGTCTTGTATTATATAGTTTATGGCGGAAGCGTCTTTTAAAACTTTAGTTTAAAAGTTTTATGAAGAAAATACCTCTTATTATGTTAGCTTGGCGACAGGTTTGGAACTAAAAAATCATTCCTGTTCTGATTTATGATGCGGCAGGTAGATTGTGTATGTCTTGCCTTGAACCATTTTGCGCTTTTTGATGTATCGGTCAGTAGCCCAAAGCCCGACGTGAAGCCTTGTGTCCTTAATACCGTGCTCCAGTGCTATTTTACGAATGTCTGCGTAGGTCAGTTCTTTCATTTGAAGTAGATTTAGGTTTGTAGTGGTGAATCTGGGGGATGAGAAACTCGGTCATTTCTGACTTTCAATCACGTTGCAAAGGTATAAAGTCCCGACAGCATCACCAAACAACAAGTCGAAATTGTGGAATATTTGAGTTGAGGATGCGATAAAGCAAAAATTCTCCCCTTAACCGTAGCTGTTCGGGGAGAATATGATGTTCAGGCTTACCAGAAGCCTTGATTTCCTAAAAAGCTCGTCAGCCCTGATTCCTTTTATCCAATAAGGCTGTAGTGATTTCTTTTATATTGGTGAATCTTTCCTTATCCAACAAGCCTATTTCCAATGCCTTATTGATAAACTGCATAATTGCATCCTTACTGATACCAATCTTGACACACTTGATAATCATTTCTCTAAAACTGTCATACAAATCAGACTGCTTCCAGACAGATAACTGTTTCACATATTGTTTTGCCACATCTGAATCAGAAGTGGAAGATTGGGAGAATTTTTCTATCTCGCTTATAAGAGACGTGATTTCATTGTCATAACTACACAGTTTCCCATTTTTCAAATGACCTACCTGTGATTGTAGTTCAGCAGCCTTATTGATTTTAGACGCAAAAAATTGAGTGTCCAACAGAGTATCGAAGGTGATATTATTAGTCACATCATTCATAGGCTTCGCTTCATTGAGAGAATATGTTTCCACCTTGCCCATATTGAAAATGCCATTATTTAAACTTTTGAAAGCATTAGAGACTTTCTTTGCTTTATCTTTACTGTTTAAATGAGAATAAACTTTGTCTATCATTTTTGTATCTTCATGTCCTGTCGCTATAATAACAGTTTCCTTGGGGATGCCTTTTCTACACAATATTGTGATAAAAGTATGCCTTGCTGTATGTGTATGCAGTAATTTATAAAGAGGTTGGGTTTGTTTAATCCCGTTTTCTTCATAAGTGATAGGCTCATCTAATCCTGCTTGTTCTGCTACTTCTTTTAAGGCTTCATTGACAATGGACTTTCTTTCTTTATAATATAATAATTCTTTATTCTCATATTTGGATATAATTTCTTTGGCTAATGGCAATAGTGGAATTATAGCTCTGGCTTTTGTCTTTTGTTGTATAATGGAGATGGTTCCTGCTTCTTCGTCCATTTCATTATCTCCATTAAAGAATTTTTGCATATCTCCAATTCGTTGCCCAACTAAACATTGTAGTATGAATAAGTCTCTGATTTCTGTGTATTTCTTTATTTGTCTTTCTGTTCCTGTTATGATATGCTTGTAGAATTTATTCAGTTGCTCTTCTGTTAATGAAACTTTTTTGTTGTCTGCTAATTCTTTGTTGGATTTATCTTTCACGAACTCAAAACTGTTTAAATTGCTGTCAGACCATTTGAAAGGAATATCCAGTCTTTTATCTGCTATTCCTAGTAAATTAAAAATAGTTCCTTTAATTATGTTACGCAAAGTGTTATGAGGATGTAATGGATTTTCTTTTATGATTTGCTTTTGGTAGCGATTAATGGTATCTAAATTCATGCTCTCCCATGTATTGGGGATTTCATTCTCTTTGAGAAAACGCTCGAATTTGTCTATGTTAGAACGATATTGTTTCTTGCTGCTTTCTGCACAAGTCTTTGCTTCTATAATTTGTTTCATTATAAAAGTTGCGGGTTTCTGTAATTCTTTCTTCATCCTATCTTTATATATGTGTTGTTTTAATAGTTTCATACTTTCTCCAATCTCGTCTGGATGCATACAAAGATAATGCTTAAATTCGATGAAATATTCTTTTAGTTTTGTGATTTTCTTGTTCACTATAGTGTTATTTATATTATCTAACTCTGATAGGCGTACGCTGATATATGCTTCTTGTCTTTTTTCATTCCAGTGGTCTGGATATATCTTTACCCCTGTAGATAGTTTAACCTGTTTGTTGTTTATTCTGCATACTAAATAGAGATTGGTTGGCTTCTCGCTACGTGGTTTTCTTAAATTGAAACGAGCTTGCATCTCATTAATAAAAATCTGCCTTTCCATAATCTTGTTCTTTAAAGTTGTTCTTTAATTCGGTTCTTTGAATGTGTTCTTTTAAGGCAATTCTTTCTGATAAGTATTAATTAGTCCCCCTTCATTAAATATTCTGGTACACAGTTTGCGCATTTTGAATAAAAACCGTATATTTGCACGCAATAAATTTTTAAACGCACAGCCCTATGTCATTTATTGCTGATAAGATTGTAATGGATGGGTTAACTTACGATGACGTATTGTTGATCCCCGCTTATTCTGAAGTTTTACCGCGCACTGTCGATCTCTCGACAAAGTTTTCAAGAAACATTGAGTTAAAAATACCTTTTGTGACGGCTGCCATGGATACGGTTACCGAAGCGAAAATGGCTATTGCCATTGCCCGTGAAGGTGGTATCGGTGTGATTCACAAAAATATGTCTATTGAGGAGCAGGCAAGACAAGTTGCCATTGTAAAGCGTGCTGAAAATGGTATGATTTACGATCCTGTTACTATCAAGAGAGGTTCTACTGTCAGTGACGCTTTGGGAATTATGGCTGAATATAAAATCGGTGGTATTCCTGTAGTGGATGATGAAGGTTATCTGGTAGGTATCGTTACTAACAGAGATTTGCGTTTCGAAAGAGACATGACAAAGCATATTGATCTTGTTATGACTCCTAAAGAAAGATTGGTTACTACCAATCAGTCTACCGATCTGGAATCTGCTGCACAGATTCTTCAAAAACATAAGATTGAAAAGTTGCCGATTGTAGGAATGGATGGCAAACTGATCGGTCTTGTTACATATAAAGATATTACAAAGGCAAAAGATAAACCGATGGCTTGTAAAGATGCCAAAGGTCGTCTGCGGGTAGCTGCAGGTGTCGGCGTTACTGCTGATACGCTGGATCGTATGCAGGCATTGGTGGATGCCGGTGCAGATGCTATCGTAATCGATACGGCTCACGGACATTCTATGTACGTTATTGAGAAACTGAAAGAAGCAAAGAAACGCTTCCCGAATATTGATATCGTGGTAGGTAACATTGCTACCGGAGAAGCTGCGAAGGCTTTGGCAGAAGCTGGTGCTGATGCTGTGAAAGTAGGTATCGGTCCGGGTTCTATCTGTACGACTCGTGTTGTTGCAGGTGTAGGTGTTCCTCAGTTGTCGGCTGTATATGATGTAGCCAAGGCACTGAAAGGTACAGGTGTTCCTCTGATTGCTGATGGTGGTTTGCGCTATTCCGGTGATGTGGTAAAAGCATTGGCTGCCGGCGGATACTGTGTGATGATCGGATCATTGGTTGCCGGAACAGAAGAGTCTCCGGGTGATACTATCATCTTTAACGGACGTAAATTCAAATCATATCGCGGTATGGGTTCATTGGAAGCAATGGAGAATGGCTCTAAAGACCGTTATTTCCAGAGTGGAACTGCCGACGTGAAGAAATTGGTTCCGGAAGGTATTGCTGCTCGTGTTCCTTATAAAGGTACACTTTATGAAGTAGTTTATCAGTTGTCTGGTGGTCTTCGTGCAGGTATGGGATATTGCGGTGCTGCTAATATTGAAAAACTTCATGATGCGAAGTTTACTCGTATTACAAATGCCGGAGTGATGGAAAGTCACCCGCATGATGTGACGATTACCAGTGAATCACCTAACTATAGCCGTCCGGAATAATTTATATAAACGGTAAACGATTAACGGTGAACGGTGAACAGGCTGTATGGCATATGTTCGTTGTTCACCGTTTGTCGTTTTTAAATAAAAATCAATGATGAAAAGAAATCTGCTTTTAGGATGGATAAGTCTCTTCGGAGTATTAGCTTTCGCTCAGGAAGATCCCGTAGTGATGCGGATTAATGGGAAAGAAATACCTCGTTCGGAGTTTGAATACTCCTATCGCCGGCATACGGACGGTAATGGTACGAAATTGTCTCCTAGAGAATATGCGGAGCTTTTCATTCTGTCTAAGTTGAAAGTGGAAGCGGCCAGAGCGGCCGGACTCGACACTACTTCGGCTTTTCGCAAGCAACAGGAGGCTTATCGGACAAATTTGCTGAGGTCATACCTTCTGGATGATCAGGAAATGGATGGCAATGCCCGTATTCTATATCAGAAGATGAAGGAAAATGTACGTGGCGGACAAGTGCAGATACGGCAAATTTACAAATATCTGCCTCAGACCATTACATCCCGGCATTTACAGGAGGAACAGGCTCGCATGGACTCTATTTATCAGGTGATACAAAATCAGCCGAGTGTGGATTTTGCCCGTTTGGTAGATCGGTTTTCGGATGATAAACGTTGTCGGTGGATAGAAAGTTTACAGACAACATCGGAGTTTGAGGAGGCTGCTTTCTCTTTGGCAAAAGGTGAAATATCCAAACCTTTTTTTACTCCGGAGGGGATTCATATTCTGAAAGTCATAGATCGAAAGGAAGTGCCTGCATATGAAGTCGTTAGTGACAGTCTTCTGAATCGTTTAAGGCGTCAGCCGTTGGATAAAGGAACGGAAGCCATCGTAGAGCAATTGAAAAAGGAATACCAGTATATTCCCAATATGGAGTCTTTGGAAGAAGTATTGCAGAAAGGTGGAACGGAACGGGCTTTGTTTACCATCAACGGGCAGGCATATACAGGAGAAATGTTTAAGCGGTTTGCTTCATCCCATCCTCAGGCTGTAAAACGGCAGTTGAATGGCTTTATAGCAAAATCTCTGCTGGATTATGAGAGTCAGCATATGGAAAGAAAACATCCGGAACTTCGTTATACTTTGCAGGAATATGCTGAGAAATGTCTGGCTGAGGAAATCGTGCATCAGAAAGTAGATTTACCGGCTGTTAACGACCGGGCGGGATTGGCTACTTATTTTAAGTTTCATTCATCGGATTACCGATGGGAGCATCCCCGATACAAAGGAGTAGTGTTGCATTGTGCAGATAAAAAGACTGCTAAACAGGCTAAAAAGCTACTGAAAAAAGTTCCGGAGAATGAATGGGAGGATATGCTTCGCAAAACATTTAATACATCCGGTGCTGAAACAATTAAAATTGAACAGGGTGTTTTTGCCGACGGAGATAATAAATATATAGATAAATTGGTCTTTAAGAAGGGCACTTTTGACCCTGTAGTGTCTTATCCTTTTACTATTGCTGTAGGCAAAAAACAGAAGGGACCGGAGGATTACAGAGGGGTAATTGATCAGGTGAGAAAAGATTATAGAAGCTATCTTAACGCATATTGGGAGCAAGAATTGAGGGAGTCTGGTAAGGTTGAAATAAACCAAGAGGTTTTAAAAACAGTTAATAATAACTGATGTAACCGATTATTCACTATCTTCGTACCTTAAATAAGTAGATTTGAATTGACAATGCGAATATTAGTCCTCTTACTAATTACCCTTCTCTGTTGTGGAGCGTGCAAAGAGCAGTACGACCACAAAGGCAAGACTGCATTGGTGGAGGTAGATGGTAACTTTTTGTATAAAGAAGATTTGATGTCTGTACTACCGGTCGGATTGTCAAAAGATGATAGCATTCTTTTCGCCGAGCATTACATTCGTAGCTGGGCGGAGGAGATTTTGTTGTATGAAAAAGCTGCGAATAATATTCCGGATAATGTGGATGTAGATAAGCTGGTGGAGAATTACCGGAAAGCTTTGATTATGCATACCTATCAGCAGGAATTGATAAACCAAAAACTGACGAATGATATTTCGGAACAGGAAATAGCGGATTATTATGAGAAAAACAAGGAATTGTTTAAACTGGAATCTCCGCTGATCAAGGGATTGTTTATTAAAGTACCGTTGACGGCACCTCAGCTGAACAATGTTCGCAGATGGTACAAGACGGAAAAACAGGATGCTGTGGAAAGTCTGGAAAAATATAGTTTGCAGAATGCGGTGAAGTATGAATACTTTTACAATAAATGGGTTCCGGTTACGGATGTTCTGGACCTGATTCCATTGAAAGAGGCGTCACCGGAGCAATATGTAGACAAGCACCGACATGTGGAACTGAAAGATACGGCATTTTACTATTTCCTCAATGTGAGCGATTATCGCGGGGCAGGTGAAGAGAAACCGTATGAGTTTGCCCGGTCGGAAGTGAAGGATTTACTGGTCAATCAGAAACGGGTGAACTTTATGGAACAAGTGAAGAATGATCTGTATCAGCAGGCTGTAAACAAGAAGAAGATTATATACAATTATTAAATACAAAGAATGAAGAAGTTTGTGAACTTTAGATTTATTGTTACCCTTGTCCTGGCAGTATTTGCCAACGTGGTAACTTATGCACAGGACAATGTAATTGATGAGGTAGTTTGGGTAGTAGGTGACGAAGCTATTTTGAAATCAGATGTAGAAGAGGCCCGTATGGATGCCTTGTACAATGGACGCAGATTTGAAGGCGATCCTTATTGTGTAATACCCGAAGAAATCGCTGTGCAGAAGTTATTCCTGCACCAGGCAAAGTTGGATAGTATCGAAGTTTCCGAAGCGGAAATCATTCAGCGTGTAGATATGATGACCAATATGTATATCCAGCAGATTGGTTCTAAGGAGAAAATGGAGGAATACTTCAATAAGACTGCTACTCAAATTCGTGAAACGTTGCGCGAAAATGCCCGTGATGGACTGACAGTACAGAAGATGCAGCAGAAACTGGTAGGAGATATCAAGGTAACTCCGGCAGAAGTACGCCGATATTTCAAGGATCTTCCTCAGGACAGTATCCCTTATATTCCGACTCAGGTAGAGGTGCAGATTATTACACTGCAACCTAAAATTCCTATTGCGGAAATTGAAGATGTAAAGAGACGTCTGCGCGATTATACAGACCGTGTGACAAAGGGTGAAATTGATTTTTCTACACTGGCACGTCTGTATTCCGAAGATAAGGCTTCTGCTATCAAAGGTGGTGAACTTGATTTTATGGGACGTGGTATGCTGGATCCGGCTTATGCCAATGTAGCATTCAGTCTTCAGGACCCGAAGAAAGTATCCAAGATTGTAGAATCTGAATTTGGTTATCATATTATCCAGCTTATCGAGAAACGTGGCGACCGTGTGAATACCCGTCACATTCTGTTGCGTCCGAAAGTATCTGAAAAGGAGTTGACTGAGGCTTGTGCCCGTCTGGATTCTATTGGCGATGATATCCGTCAGAATAAGTTTACATTTGATGAGGCTGCCTCTGTGATTTCACAGGATAAGGATACTCGTAATAATCACGGTCTTATGGTGAATACGAATGAGCGTACAGGTATCACTACTTCTAAGTTCCAGATGCAGGATTTGCCTCAGGATGTTGCGAAAGTGGTGGATAAGATGAATGTAGGCGAAATTTCCAGAGCCTTTACGATGATTAACGAGAAGGATGGAAAAGAAGTTTGTGCCATTGTAAAACTGAAAGCAAAGATCAACGGTCATAAAGCTACCATTGCAGAAGACTATCAGGACCTGAAAGAAATCGTGATGGATAAGCGCCGGGAAGAAATGTTGCAGAAGTGGATTCTGAACAAACAAAAACATACGTATGTACGTATTGACCCGAATTGGCAGAAGTGTGACTTCAAGTATCCGGGTTGGGTAAGGAACGATTGATGTTTAAACAGCTTGACTTTATATGCTGAAACAAAACAAAAAAGATAAACAGCAAGACGGGCATAGATGGCTTCTTATAGGCTTTCTATGCCTGTTTGCCGTATGCCTTGTGGCGCAGGTGAAGCCTACCGGACAGACTAAAAAGGCTGAGACTCCGGCTGCGAAAACTCCAAATGGAACGAAGCAAACTGATAAAGATATCAAGAAAGAGCCCGAAAATAAGAAGACGAAAGTATATTTGCTTCATGCCAATCAGGGACAGGCCGACAAGCTTGCCCGACCGGATGTTCAGGTACTGATTGGGAATGTAAAGCTGCGTCACGACAGTATGTATATGTTTTGTGACAGTGCTTTGATTTACGAGAAAACCAATTCGGTAGAAGCATTCAGCAATGTACGTATGGAGCAGGGGGATACCTTGTTTATTTACGGTGATTATCTTTACTACGACGGGATGACACAGATTGCGCAGATTCGTGAGAACGTAAAGATGATCAACCGGAACACGACGCTTCTGACCGATAGTCTGAATTATGACCGTCTTTATGATCTCGGTTATTATTTCGAGGGCGGTACTTTGATGGATGAAGAGAATGTGTTGACCTCGGATTGGGGAGAATACAGTCCGGCTACCAAACAGTCGGTATTCAATCATGATGTGAAATTGGTGAATCCCAAGTTTGTCCTGACGTCGGATACACTGAAATATAATACTTTTTCCAAGATTGCTACCATTCTCGGTCCTTCGAATATCGTAAGTGACAATAATCACATCTATTCGGAACGAGGCTTCTATAATACACTCAGCGAACAGGCTGAATTGTTGGACCGTTCTATCCTGACGAATGAGGGAAAGAAGTTGATTGGTGACAGTTTGTTTTATGACCGGAAAGTGGGATACGGTGAAGCGTTCGATAATATACGAATGACGGATACCATTAACAAGAATATGTTGACCGGCGATTATTGTTTCTATAACGAATTGACCGACTCTGCTTTTGCTACCAAACGTGCAGTTGCTATTGACTATTCACAAGGAGACAGTCTCTTTATGCATGGAGATACGTTGCAGCTTATTTCCTATAATCTGAATACGGACTCTGTTTTCCGCCTGATGAAAGCTTATCATAAGGTACGTATGTACCGGACGGATGTACAGGGAGTTTGTGACTCACTGGTTTATAATTCAAAAGACTCTTGTCTGACCATGTATACCGATCCGATTCTTTGGAATGAAGGTCAGCAACTGCTTGGCGAGGAGATCAAGATTTATATGAATGACAGTACCATTAACTGGGCCCACATTATCAATCAGGCACTGACGGTGGAGATGAAAGATTCTGTTCATTATAACCAAGTGTCCGGTAAAGAGATGAAAGCCTATTTCGAAAATGGTGATATGCGTCATATTGAAGTGATAGGTAATGTGATGACCGCTTTCTACCCGGAAGAAAAAGACAGTACGATGACCGGATTTAATAATATGGAGGGGAGTGTGCTCCATCTTTATATGAAAGAGAAGAAGATGGAAAAAGGGATGTTCGTAGGTAAGTCCAACGGAACATTATATCCGATGGATCAGATCCCTCCCGACAAGTTGCGGCTATCTACATTTGCCTGGTTTGACTATGTCCGCCCTTTAAATAAAGAAGATATATTCAACTGGAGAGGCAAGAAGGAAGGAGAGACACTGAAACCAACCACCGACCGGAAGCCAAAGACAGATAAGCGAAGTTTAATTAATATGAAGTAATATGGGAATGTTTTTCAATTCGATGAGAAAACCTCGAGGCTTTAATCATCAATACATTTACGTAAACGAGCGGAAAGAAAAGCTTGAGAAGATGGAGGAGAAGGCGAAACGCGAGTTGGGAATGCTTCCGGATAAAGAATTCAGTCCCGAAGATATCCGTGGTAAGTTTGTCGAAGGTACGACGCACCTGAAGCGCAGAAAGGCAAGTGGCCGTAAGCCTGTATCTTTTGGAATCATATTGATTATCATAGCTTTCCTTTTATATTTGTGGCATTATTTAGCGACGGGAAGCTGGTCATTTTAACTACTAAATAAACTATGAGCGATATAATTCATTTGTTGCCTGATTCGGTAGCTAATCAGATTGCTGCCGGTGAAGTGATACAACGTCCGGCATCTGTTATTAAAGAGCTAGTGGAGAATGCGATCGATGCAGATGCTCAAAATATACATGTGTTAGTTACGGATGCCGGTAAGACCTGCATCCAGATTATAGACGATGGAAAGGGAATGTCCGAAACGGACGCGCGACTTTCCTTTGAACGCCATGCGACTTCTAAGATTCGGGAAGCAGCGGATTTGTTTGCTTTGCGTACGATGGGGTTTCGTGGAGAAGCACTGGCTTCCATTGCAGCTGTGGCGCAGGTTGAACTGAAAACACGGTTGGAATCGGAAGAACTGGGAACAAAACTGGTGATTGCAGGCTCCAAAGTCGAAAGTCAGGAAGCTGTTTCCTGTTCCAAGGGAAGTAACTTCTCTGTGAAGAATCTGTTCTTCAACGTGCCCGCCCGTCGCAAGTTCCTGAAAGCTAATTCAACAGAACTAAGTAATATTCTGGCAGAGTTTGAACGTATTGCTTTGGTTCATCCCGAAGTTGCCTTTTCGCTTTACAGCAATGATTCCGAACTGTTTAATCTGCCTGTATCTCCTTTGCGGCAACGTATTCTTGCTATCTTCGGCAAGAAGCTGAATCAACAGTTGCTGAATATAGAGGTGAATACTACGATGGTGAAAATCTCAGGCTACATAGCGAAGCCGGAAACTGCCCGTAAGAAAGGTGCTCACCAATATTTCTTTGTCAACGGGCGTTATATGCGCCATCCTTATTTTCATAAGGCAGTGATGGAGGCTTATGAACAGTTGATTCCCGTTGGCGAGCAAGTTTCCTACTTTATTTATTTTGAAGTGGATCCGGCTAATATCGATGTGAATATTCATCCCACTAAGACAGAAATCAAGTTTGAGAATGAACAGGCTATTTGGCAAATACTTTCGGCATCAGTAAAGGAGTCGTTGGGCAAGTTCAGCGCCATTCCTTCCATTGATTTCGATACGGAAGATATGCCGGATATTCCTGCATTTGAGCAGAACCTGCCTCCTGCACCTCCGAAGATTCATTATAATTCGGATTTCAATCCGTTCAAAGTATCTTCCGGTGGAAGTGGCGGCGGATCATATAGCCGTCCGAAGGTGGAATGGGAAGGACTGTATGGTGGATTGACCAAGGCAAGTAAGATGAATGAGCCTCAGCAGGAACCGGAAATGGATTGGGAAAATTCTCCTTTCGAGGAAGAACCGATGGTTGCTGAAGAGAAAACTATTTCGGCGGTATCTGCCGCTTCCTCCACTTTCTCATCGGCTTCCTCTACTTTATATGCCAATGAATCGGTGATTGAGAAAGGAAATCTGCATTTGCAGTTCAAAGGTCGTTTTATTCTGACTTCGGTGAAATCAGGATTGATGTTGATCGACCAGCATCGTGCGCATATCCGTGTACTTTTTGATCGGTATATGGTGCAGATAAAACAAAAACAAGGTGTTTCGCAGGGAGTGCTTTTCCCCGAGATATTACAGCTGCCTGCTTCAGAAGCGGCTGTCCTGCAAGGAATCATGGATGATTTGTCGGCGGTAGGTTTCGATCTGAGTGATTTGGGTGGCGGTAGTTATGCCATCAATGGCATTCCTTCGGGGATAGAAGGATTGAATCCGGTTGAGTTGGTACGGAATATGCTACATACAGCTATGGAAAAAGGGAATGATGTGAAGGAGGAAATCCAGAATATCTTAGCTTTAACACTGGCACGTGCGGCGGCTATTGTCTATGGTCAGGTATTGAGTAATGAGGAAATGGTAAGTCTTGTAGACAGTCTTTTTGCCTGTCCTTCACCAAATTACACTCCGGATGGCAAAACAGTCTTGACAACAATCAAGGAAGAGGACATCGAGAAATTATTCAAATAAAACAAATAAAATCATCATTTCTTAAAACCTTTTAGTTCAGTTCGTGTTATTTAAATAGTTCAACAAAGAAAAGATTATAATAACCACTTAACTATTAGGTATATGAAAAAGATTCTAATGTTGCTGGCTTTTGCCGGCGTTGCGTCTGTCGCTTCTGCGCAGCAAACCGTGACTGTAACTGAATACGAGGTTATTCAGGTACAAGATAAACATCAAGTAATAACTAACCCATTCTGGAGCAACTGGTTCTTCTCTGTAGGAGGCGGTGCACAGGTATTATTTGGTAATAACGACCATATCGGAAAATTCAGAGATCGTATTGCTCCGACATTAAATGTGTCAGTTGGTAAATGGGTAACACCCGGTTTCGGGTTACGTATGCAATATAGCGGACTGCAATCCAAAGGATTCACTACCAATGAATCTGCAAATTATGTAGTCGGTGGCCCGAGAGAAGATGGCTCCTACAAACAGAGATGGGACTATATGAATCTTCATGGCGACTTGCTGATTAATCTGAATGCACTTTTCGGTGGTTACAATCCGGATCGCGTATATGAGATTATTCCGTATATCGGTGCCGGTTGGGCTCATTCTTATTCTAAGCCTCATACAAACGCTGCTACCTTTAATGCAGGTATTATCAACCGTTTCCGTTTGTCAAACGCTGTAGATTTGAACCTTGAACTGAGTGCAACAGGGTTGGAAGGTAAATTTGATGGTGAACACGGTGGCAAACCCGATTATGATGGTATCTTAGGTGCTACTCTCGGTGTGACTTATTACTTCCCGACCCGTGGATTCCAACGTCCTGTTCCACAGATTATCTCCGAACTGGAATTGAGACAGATGCGTGATCAGATGAATGCTATGGCAGCCGCAAATATGCAGTTGCAGCAACAGTTAGCCAATGCACAGCAGCCTGTAGTGGAAGAAGCTGAAGAAGTCGTTGTAACAGATGCCAACATTGCACCGCGTACTGTATTCTTCAAGATCGGTTCAGACAAATTGTCTCCACAAGAAGAAATGAACTTGTCATATCTTGCCAGCAAGATGAAAGAATTCCCGAACATGACCTATACAATCAACGGATATGCAGACTCTGCAACCGGTACTCCTTCTATCAACCAGAAGTTAAGTCTGGAACGTGCACAAGCTGTAAAGGACCTGTTGGTTAAGAAATATGGCATCTCTGCAGACAGACTGTCTGTTGCAGCAGGTGGTGGTGTCGACAAGTTCGGTCAACCGATTCTGAATCGTGTGGTATTGGTAGAATCAGCTCAATAATACATTTGATATTGTAATATAGATACGGCTGTTAAGTGGGCCGTATTTATGAAAGGAAAGACTTGCTCAGGTAAAGATATCCCTCGGATACTTTACTTGGGCGAGTCTTTTTGTTTCCAATGATTTGCATATCCTATAATTTTTTGCGAATATTGCAATCAAATGCATTGGTCTTAGACATAAGTTTCTTACTTTTGAACAAGGATTCCGGTTTTTATGATTGTTACTATGAAATGTAGATACCTTCTATCTTTAGTCTTTTTATTGCATATATGGGTATGCAAGAGTAATGTTATAGATAATAGTGTCTATGATTATGGTCTTACGTTTCTGGCTCATTCTACCAATCAGGATCAGCGGACCAATCTGGATCTTACTCCTGCGGCTTCTTTGTCTTTTCCCGAGGACGGTTTCTCGGTGGGATTCGATATAAAGTTGAGAAATGAACTGTATACTTATGGTTATGTTGTACGGGTCATAGCAGATGATTCTTCCTGCTTTGATTTTATCTCCTACCTGCTTTATTCCCGATTTAATATTGTATTGACTGACAAAGACCGAGTGATCAAGAATACGGAGATTGCAGATTCGGTAAAGATTGTAGCAGACAGATGGATACACGTCGATCTGCAATTTACCAAAGACCGGATTCATATTGCTGCAGACGGTATCCAGGCGGAAATCAATCATTCCCTGAGCAACTTTAAGGATATCAAGATCTATTTCGGAGGCAGCAAGCATCCCCGTTTCTTCTCTACAGATGTACCTCCTATGACCATTCGTAATATAGAACTTGCTGATATTCAAGGTAAACTGCTTTATAAATGGGAATTGGCTGCTCATGATAAAGATGTGACTTACGATAGTGTCAGAAATAAACAGGCTTTTGTACGTAATGGCGTCTGGGAGATAGATAAACATACTAAATGGGCGGCATTAGCTTCGTTGAATGTGCACCATATTAATCCGCAGGTGGCTTATGACGATGTGTCGGGACGTTTTTTCATAGCAGGAGGCGGTCAGTTATTTGTTTACGATGTGAAGGCGAATCGTATTGATTCGATTGCTTATAAAGGACATCCTTATATAGGAGCTTCCAGCCAGATTATTTTTGATGCCAAACGAAACAGGCTCTTGTCTTATACACCGGATTTCAACGATTTGAATGTCTATGAGTTTGACCGGAAATGCTGGACATTAGAAACTCCGGTAATGATTGATACCCGCCAGCATCATAATCGTATTATCAATCAGAAAAGAGATGAACTGATTGTTTTTGGTGGCTATGGTAATCACCGCTATAATTCACAGTTGAGCAGAATAAACCTGTCTGATCCGCAGGGGTGGTCGATCAGTTCCCTTGATTCCTGTCTGTTTCCCCGCTATTTAAGTGCGATGGGGGCGGAGAATGAGGACTACTTATTGATCATGGGTGGTTATGGCAATCAGTCGGGTAAGCAGGAAGAATCTCCGGGAAACTTTTATGATCTTTACCGGTTGAATTTGAAAACAGGTAAATGCGCTAAGTTATGGGAGTTTGTGAATGACAGGCAGCACTTTACTTTCGGTAATTCAATGATTGTCGATACACCTTCGAATAGTGTATATGCTTTGACATATAATAATGACCGGTATAATACTTTTGTTTATTTGAGCCGGTTTGATATACAGACCAGACAACCGGTTCAGGAAGTGATGAGTGATTCCATTGTTTATAACTTCCTCGATATTCATTCTTATTGTGATATGTTTTTGCATAGAGAGACATCTTCTATTTATGCTGTGGTGTTGCAGGAAAAGGAGCCCGGAATATCTAAAGTCGAATTTTATAAACTGGCATTTCCACCTTTGTCCAAGGAAGGTATTTTGCCTCATCAGACTGGCGGAATGAAGCCGGTGATATTGATATCCGGTATTTTGGCAGGACTACTGTGCCTGATAGGAGGAAGTATATGGTTATTGCATAGTAAGAGAAAGAGAAAAGTGAATGTGTCAGTCGGTCCGGTTGCTACGGAAGAAGTAAAAGACAGATTGGTCGAAGAAGAACCGACTGAACAAAAAGTATCTTCGGTTTTATTACTGGGCGGATTCCAGATATTTGATAAGCAAGGCGGTAACATCACGGGAGATTTTACGCCTACTCTTAAGCAATTATTCTTGTTTTTACTGCTGAATACCATTAAGAACGGAAAGGGAACGACTTCTCAATGCCTGGATGAAACTTTCTGGTTCGATATGAGTAAGTCCAGTGCATCGAATAACAGAAACGTGAATATCAGAAAGCTAAGGCTGATCATTGAGAAAATCGGAGATATCAATATTGCCAATAAGAACGGCTATTGGTATCTGAATCTGGGGAAAGACGTGACCTGCGATTATCAGGAAGTGATGAGATTGCTGGATCAGATAAAAGATAAAGATACCATTACGGATAAAAAGATAATCAATAAAATCATATCCCTGGCGAGTGCCGGCGCATTGCTCCCTAACGTCAGTGCCGAATGGATTGACGAATATAAGTCAGCCTACTACGTTCTGTTGACGGAAATACTGCTTTCTGTGGTCAACCGTCCCGATATAAAAGAAGATTCCAGGCTTTTGCTGAAAATATCAGATGTAATTCTGCTTGTTGATAATATAGACGAAGACGCTATCCGCACTAAATGCAGAGTCTTGTATCAGATGGGGCAGAAAGGTTTGTCCAAGCAAAGTTTCGATAAGTTCTGTATTGAATATGAACGTTTACTGAATGCCAAGCCTGATTTCTCTTACGATGATATTATAAATTCACTCTAAATTAATCCTCTATTAATAATTTTCCGCTACTTCCTGTTGGTCGGTGGAGAGATAGTTCCTCATCGGTGGCGGAGCCTGTCCTCATCGGTGCCGGAAATAGGTCTCATCGGTACCCGAAATAAATCCTTGCGGAGTAAGGCACTCATTATACCATCAAATAATAATTGTTTTTTTATCATGAAAACATCATTGATAACTAGATACTTATGCGAAAAGAATGAAATTCTTTATCGCTATTAATCTAAAATTAATATGGCATTAAGGACTGGAATTCTATATTTGCTTCAGAAACGGACGGGATATCCTCCACTATGTTTCTGATGACTTGAGCGGATCAAACTATAACCTTATAAAATGATGGAAATATGAAAAACGACACTTCTTAATTACTGCTTGGACTTACTTGTCAGAGAAAGTTTTCTTGAGATGAAAACGGTTTGAATTAATTAATGTTAATCTATAAATTATGAAAACAGGAAAGAGCAAAGATCATTTGCAAAGAGTTTTTTTAAGGTTCCTTTATTTGATAATGGGGAGCATCCTTTCTTTGGATTCTGTTATGGCGCAGGAAAACCTGAAAGTTTCCGGGCAGGTGACAGACAATAAAGGAGAAGCCATTATCGGAGCCTCAGTGAAAGTACTGAAAACGGGTACGGGGACTATTTCTGATATAGATGGTAAGTTTACTATCCAGGTTCCTGTGGGAGCGGAACTGGAGATAGGATATGTCGGCTATAATCCGAAGAGAGTGAAAGTGGTGAATAAAAACTTCGTAACGGTAGTCCTTGAGGAGAATGTGGTAGCATTGGGCGATGTAGTTGTTGTCGGATATGGCATTCAGAAAAAGGAAAGTCTGACAGGAGCTATCGGAAACCTGAAAGTAGATGATATAGTAAAGACCAAGGCACCTAGTTTGGCACAGGCCATTCAGGGAAAAGTTGCCGGTCTGCGGATCAGACAGGAAAATGGAGAGCCGGGTAAGTTTAGTTCCAATATCAATGTCCGTGGCTTCGGAACTCCTTTGTTTGTGATTGACGGAGTGGTGAGAGACGGTTCCAGCGAATTTCAACGGCTGAATCCGGAAGATATTGAAAGCATATCTTTTCTGAAAGATGCTACTGCCTCTATCTATGGTATGAATTCGGCGAATGGTGCCGTGATTGTTACCACCAAGAAAGGGGCTACAGGCAAATCGCGTATTACGTTGAACGCCAATGTCGGCATTACTTCTCCTACCAATGTGCCGGAGATGGCCAACGCCGGACAATATATGACCATGCGAAATGAGGCGGAAATCAATGCAGGCAGACCGGCTTATATCACAAAGGACGAATTGACCAAATGGCAGCAAGGTGCTCCCGGTTATGAGAGTGTAGACTTGTATGATGCCGTTTTCAATAAGCACGCCACACAGTTCCAGACGACTCTGTCCCTGGAAGGTGGTACCGACAAAGTAAGTTATTACGGTAGTTTCGGTTATGCCACCGATAACAGCTTGTTGAAGAATAACGCATTGACTTATGATAAATATACATTCCGTTCCAATGTCAGTCTGAAGATTACCAAAGACCTGACAGCCAGTATCAATCTTGGCGGACGTTATGATACCACCAACCGTCCCTGGTTTCCTTTCTATGATATATTTAAGAGTACGCGTGTAAATCCGCCTACTACTTCTATCTATGCCAATGACAATCCGGATTATTATAATAACTTCTCTTATGTCCCTAATCCGGCAGCTATGATCGATGCCGATTATACCGGAAGCGCTAAAGAGCGGAATAAGAACTTGCAGACACAGTTTGCATTAGAGTATAATATTCCTTATGTAAAGGGGCTGAAGGTGAAAGGTACTTTTATCTACGATTACAATAACTACGGATATAAGGCTACGCGGAAAGGTTTTAAGACATATACCTATGGCGAATATACGGGCGAGTATACAGCGGCAGATGCCAACTATCCGGCTTTACTCCAGGATAATCGCAGAGAATCGGAACGGGTGGATATGCAGTTTCAGACAAACTATAACAGAACGTTCGGCAACCATACCATCGGAGCTACTTATGTCTTCGAAAGACGCGAAGAGAAAGCAAACTGGATGAATGGTGAGCGCAAGTTTGACTTTTTCACAATCGGTGAACTGGACAATGCACGCGAATCTGACCAGAAAGTATCCGGTTCCTCGGAACACCAGGCTTATCTTTCTCATATCGGGCGTCTGACCTATGATTATAAAGGCAAATATCTGGCAGAGCTTGCTTGCAGATACGACGGTTCTTATCGATATGCTCCGGGCAGCAGATGGGCATTCTTTCCGTCCGCTTCCGTAGGATGGAGGATTTCGGAAGAGAGCTTTATCAAAGACAACTTCAAGTTTGTCGATAATCTGAAACTTCGTTTCTCTGCCGGTCGTTCGGGGCAAGATGCCGGTGATCCGTTCCAATACTTCTCCGGTTACACGTTGAACAGTGGCGGATATGTATTCAGCCAGGGAAATTATACCAATGGGGTGGCTTCTCCTGTGATGATCAATAAGAATCTGACCTGGATTAAAGTGAATATGTATAATATTGGTATTGACTTTTCAATCTTTAACCGGCTGATCGCAGTAGAGTTTGATATTTATCAGCGTGACCGCAGCGGCCTGTTAGCCGACCGTTACGGCTCTCTTCCCAATACGTTCGGTTCCAAGTTGCCACAGGAAAACCTGAACGGCGACCGTACGAGGGGGATTGAATTTACATTGACTCATACCAACAAAATCGGTGATTTCCACTACAGTGTATCCGGTAACTTTAACCTGGCGCGTACCCAACGCCGTTATATAGAGAGCGGTCCTTACAAGAGCAGTATGGAAAGATGGAGAAACCAGGCATCCAACCGCTGGGGAGATTTTATCTGGGGGTATCAGACGGACGGACGTTTCCAGAACTTTGACGAGATTAATACATATCCGATTCAGAATGGGGATAACGGAAATTCCAAGGAACTTCCCGGTGACTACATCCTGAAAGACGTAAACGGTGACGGAGTGGTGAATGATCTGGACAAAACTCCTTTGTTCTGGTCCGGCAGCCCGTTGATTCACTATGGTTTCAATGTGGAAGCGTCCTGGAAGAACTTCGACTTCTATGCTCTTTTCCAAGGTTCTGCCCTGTACACGGTGCAGTTTGACGAGGTATACGCAAAGATGCTCTGTTTCAAGGGTGGCAATACCCCCGAATACTTCTACGACCGTTGGCATCTGTCCGATCCGTATGACTCGAACAGTGAATGGATACCGGGAGAATGGCCGGCCATCCGTCTGGAGCAGGACATGGGATCGTTCTATACGAGGGATTCGCAGATATGGCGTAAGAACGCTTCTTATCTGAGACTGAAAACAATTGAGATCGGCTATACCTTCAGTCCCCGACTGATGCATAAACTGGGTATCGGTAGTTTAAGAATTTATGCGAACGGAAATAACCTGTTTACTATCTGTGACCCGTTTGTAAAGGCATTCGATCCGGAAAAGATTGAAGGAGACTATAGTGCCGGCTTGAATTATCCTCTGAATAAGAGCTTTAACTTTGGATTGACCTTGAACTTTTAAAGAAGATGATTATGAAAATATATAGTTGTTTATTATTGGGAGCCATGTTCCTGCTGGGCGGATGTAGCGATTTGCTTGATATCGATCCGAAGAATAAAATTCCGGCGGATGAATTGTTCTCCACTCCGGAAGGGGTACAGGCACATATGGCCAATTTGTACGGTCGTTTGCCTATCGAAGATTTTACCTATTCACCGAATCGCGGCTTCAATGTGGGAGTCGGTACGGATGTGAATAATGCCGGTTTTATGGCTGCCCATTTCTGTGATGAGGCTATCCATCCGGAGTACAATGACTTTGGAGAAGAGTGGTTCGACTATTGGGAAGACGGTTATAAACTCATTCGTGATTTAAACAGTCTGTTGGTTACTATTCCTACATTGACCAGTATTACCGAACAGCAAAAGAATGAGATCAATGCGGAAACTCATTTCCTGAGAGCTTATACCTATTTCGCCTTAGCCAAAAGATACGGTGGGGTACCTATCATTAAAGAACCGCAGGAGTATAACGGTAATATCGAAGAACTGCGTGTCCCCAGAAATACGGAGAAAGATACTTGGGACTTTGTCTTAGAAGAATGTGACCAGGCAGTATCGCTTTTTGGAGATGCGAATGAAAATGATGTGCTGAGAGCGAACAAATGGGTAGCATTGGCACTGAAGTCAAGAGCAGCTCTGTATGCAGCTTCCGTTGCCAAGTTTACTCATCAGCCTTATGTCTCTTTCTCTGGTCCGGCTGTTGACCAGAAGCTGGTAGGTATAGAAGTTATATCGGCTGATCATTATTATGATGAATGTATATCAGCTTCACAGGAAATCATGAATAGTGGTAAGTTCGGTCTTTACAAACCTTCCCCCGCTACTCCGGAAGAAGCGACAACCAACTATCAAAAGTTATTTGAACAACCTTTCCAATGTCTGGACGGATTGAAAGAGCCTATCTTCATGAAGGCCTATGCTGCAAATACCATTCTGGCACATAACTATGATGTCTGGTTCAGCCCCCGTCAGATGATCCTCGACCCGAATCTCTATCCCGGTCGTATGAATCCGACACTGGATTTTGTCGACTCTTTCGAAGATTATACGGATGACGGAACCGGAACACCCAAGCCGATCAGCACTCGTGTGGATGGAAATGAAAGTGATTATAATGGATTTAACTTATCCACTCGATACCTGTCTTTCCCGATAGATAAACCTTACCAGGCATTTGCCGGTCGTGATGCCCGTTTGAGTGCCATGGTGTTATTCCCGGGACAGAACTTCGGAAGTACGAAGATCATTATCCAGGGTGGTCTGGTGAAAGCTGACGGTTCCGGTTATCATTATAGGACTCAGGCTTCGGAGAAGGGACAGGATGGTCTGATCTATTATACTTACGGAGCGGAGAAAAGCACGGAATATTCAGGATTCGATCCGACTTTGGGACACTATACCCGCAGCGGATTCCTGTTTAAGAAGTTCTTGCAGATAGAAAATCCGGTTGAGCAGGCATGGAGTAAAGGTACACAGCCTTGGATCGATTTCCGTTATGGGGAAATTCTTCTCAACTATGCAGAAGCCGTTATCGAAAAGACAACCTCTACTTCTGCTGAAAAACAGGCTGCACAAGACGCTTTGAATGCGGTCCGCAAAAGAGCGGCTCACAAAGATGACATTGCATTGACTCAGGCGAATGTTCGCAAAGAACGTTTTGTCGAGCTGGCATTTGAAAACAAACGCAGATGGGATTTGTCGCGCTGGAGAACTTTCCATAAGGAATTTGAAAACCGGGTGAGAAAGGGACTTGTACCTTTCCTTGACCTGCGGACAAATCCTGCGCATTATGTATTTGTACGTGTCAATCCGTTGGGCATTGAATCAAAGACCTTTGATTATAGCTGGTATTATAAGAGTATTCCGGGTACGGGGGCTAATGGTCTGGTACAGAATCCTTAATTAGTATATTCTAAAATATAGATTAGATATGAAAAAGCTTCTATTTTTATTATGCGTTGTAGTAGCAGGCAGTATGTTTTACTCTTGCGAAAAAGATAATCTCGAAGGGCCGGATGCAATCTTTGCCGGCGAACTGAGAGACCGGAAGACCGGAGAACTCATTCAACAGGAGATATCGGACGGTTCCCGCGTTTATTTCATCGAACAGGGGTGGGGAGATAATCCTCCTGTTCAGAATATGGTCGTTAAAAAAGACGGAACGTTTTATAACGGTATGATTTTCTCCGGTGACTATAAAATCATCCTGAATCGTGGGAACTACGTTCCTTTGGATACTCTGGATATGAAAATAAAGCCGGGAAAGAATTATCAGGTCTTCGAAGTGAATCCTTATCTGCGGATCATTGAACCGGAAATATCTGTGATCGGAAGAAAGGTAGTGGCGAAATTCAAACTGGAGCAGGTGACCAGTAACGAGGTCTATCGTATTTCGTTGTTTGCACACTCTCACATCGATGTATCCAACAAACTGAATATTGTCAACCGGACAGAAGAACTAAACCGTTCCATTACTGATGGTGAGGCTTTCGAACTGTCTATCAATCTGGACGACTACACTTCTACGCTGGTTCCGGGCAAGAGTTATTATTTCCGGATCGGCGCACAGTCTCACGGAAGTGAGACAAAGTACAATTATTCGGCATCTGTACAGTTGGATATTTAGCATAAAAACGGAAAAGCCATGAGAAAGTATTTACAGTTGGTATTCCTTGCGGTCTCTGTCTTTTGTTCAGAGATATTGTTGGCAGAATCTCGTGATCCGGTCCGGATACTGGATTTGAGAACGCTCAATGAACTTGATCTGAAAGAACAGGAGAAGGCGGAGCAACTATGGGACATTATGCATACGACAGCTACCTTGCAAGGCATTGTGAATCGGAATAGTCCGAGATTGTACATTCGCTATGTCAAGAACGGGCAGGGAGAGAATGTCGATGATTATTGGTGGAATAAATACCGTCAGGCAGGACAGTGGCTGGCGGGACGTGATACGGTAGCTTACACAGAACTGTCGGATGTCGTGACCGTTTTCAGAAAAGAAATACGCGGAGTGGTTGTTTATGACTCAAAAGTAGCATCTACCAGTAATATTGCTTCATCTGTGGCAGGAATCGAGAATCTGATAGCTGTGCGCTATGACATATCTCCCAATAGTCTCTATACCCGCTTGGTACTGCAAGGACCGAAGCTGGCTGTGAAATGCTGGCTGGTGAACAAAGATGGTTCTTCTCTTTTCACGGGCAAAGAAAGGATTGCCGGAACCGGTCAACCTTCGACAGGATCTCTGAAAATCGATCCCTATGTATGGTTTATAGAGAAATACCTGAAGAAAGGGTTATGCAATACGGAGTACGCCGCTTATTACATCGACCAGTTCTGGCGTACCGATCCTACCCGGACGGTAACGAACCATCACCAATTGACCAATCATGACTTTTTTGTCAGCAAGAAAGCTTTTTTCTTTGACCTTTCTCCTTGGGGAGACGAGCCGGCAACGGATGATCCGACACAAGAAGAAGGCCTGGACTTGCAGATACTGAAAACTTTTCTGCAAGAAGTCTATAAGCAAAATAAAGGAGAGAAATTCTGCTATATCGGAGGTTTCCCGAGCTGGATTTATAAATATACGCAGCATGCTGGAGGAAAGCATGAAGATGTAGCTACCGAGTGGGAATTTTCCCGTATTATCAGTGCTTATAATGCCTTTAAGGATGCCGATGCCATCGGACTGGGAGCATTGGCTAACTCCTCCTTCTGGCAACATTTTCCTCTTCAGGAAAAGTATCCCCAAAAGTGGGTGACACATCAGGAACTGATGGACAGAGGCTATCTGAACCGTGACGGAACAATCAACTTTCAGGGACGGAACTTTATCCTCTTCTATGTAGGCGATTATGATTCCTCCTCCTGGATTGCTCAGACTACCCCTTTCCTGTGGGACGAACCTAGCCGGGGAGAAGTGCCTTTGATGTGGTCTGTCAGTCCTGTACTTGCAGAACGCGTTCCGATGGTGATGCATAATTATCGGGTGACGGCTACTCCGAATGATTATTTTGCCGCTGCTGACAATGGTGCCGGATATTTAATGCCGGGTATGTTGCAAGAGCCTCGCTCGGTGTCCGGATTGAAAAGCGGATTGAGTGCATGGGCAAAGCATTGCAGCAAATATTATCAGAAGTGGGGATTGACCATTACAGGATTTGTGATTGACGGCGAAGCCCCCGGACTGGATTCAGACGGATTGGACTGTTACGCATCGTTCAGTCCGAATGGAATAGTTCCGCAGAAGATGCCTTTGACATTGCTGCACAATGATATGCCGGTGATCCGGGCAGATTATGATATTGTAGATCATGATTACCGCAGGGCAACGGATGTGATTGTGGAAAGAGTGGAGAAACGTCCGGTTCCTTTCCATTGGTTCAGAGCCATATTGAAGTCACCTTCCTGGTATAAAGGGATTTGTGATGAGTTGAAACAGCGGCATACGAATATTGAATTGCTGGATGCACCGACATTTTTTGAACTCTATCGTATCTATCTGAAGCAGCATCCGGATGCTGCTGCCGGAAAGATAACGATGAACTAACCTGATTAATGAACAGACATATTCATATAGAATGATGATGAACAGATTGAATATAAAAAGAACAGTCGGCTCCTGTTTGATGGCGATGGCGTTTTTTTCGTGTACCCATACGGATCAGACGCCCGCGAAAGACTTTGTCGATTATGTAAATCCATATATCGGCAATATCAGCCATCTGCTGGTGCCTACTTACCCAACCGTACATCTGCCGAACTCGATGCTCAGGGTCTATCCGGAAAGGGGAGACTATACATCGGACAGGGTAAACGGCCTTCCGGTCGTGGTGACCAGTCATAGAGGCAGCTCGGCTTTTAACCTGAGTCCGGTGCAGGGAGAGGTATCCCGACCGATTGTATCTTACTCCTATGATTTGGAGAAGATTACCCCCTATAGTTATTCCGTATACCTGGATGAGGCTGATATACAGGTTGAGTATGCCCCTTCACATCAGGCTGGTATTTATCATATCAGTTTTGGGACGGAAGGTGATAATGCTTTGGTGGTGAATACGAAGAACGGAAAGCTGGTCGCTGAAGAAAAAGGAGTCAGTGGCTATCAGATTATTGACAACACTCCTACCAAAATCTATCTGTATCTCGAAACCAGTCAGCTACCTTTACGTAAAGGGGTACTGGCAGATGGAAAAGTTGATATGGAAAGTAAGGAAGGCAGTGCCATCGCTTTGTATTATGGAAGCGAGAAGAACCTGAATCTACGTTACGGAATTTCCTTTATCAGTGCCGAGCAGGCAAAGAAGAATCTGCAACGTGACATCACCACCTATGATGTAAAGGCGGTGGCGGATGCCGGACGCAGGATATGGAATAAGACATTGGGCAAGATTGTGATAGAAGGCGGTTCGGAAGACGAAAAAGAAATCTTCTACACTTCCCTTTATCGTACCTACGAACGCATGATCAATCTTTCGGAGGACGGGAAATATTACAGTGCTTTCGATGGCAAGATTCATGAAGATGGCGGAGTACCTTTTTATACAGATGACTGGATATGGGATACTTACCGGGCTACACATCCGTTGCGTATCTTGATAGAACCGCAGAAGGAACTCGATATGATTCGTTCATATATACGGATGGCAGAACAGTCGGACAGAAGATGGATGCCTACCTTCCCCGAGGTGACCGGAGACAGTCACCGGATGAATGGCAATCATGCAGTGGCAGTTATCTGGGATGCTTATTGCAAAGGATTGAAAGACTTTGATCTGGAGGCTGCTTATGAAGCCTGCAAAGGAGCGATTACAGAAAAAACGTTGTTGCCCTGGCTGAGATGTCCGTTGACGGAGCTCGATAAGTTCTATCAGGAAAAAGGATTTTTCCCTGCACTGAACCCTGGCGAAGAAGAAACTTGCAAGGCTGTTCATTCGTTCGAGAGACGACAAGCGGTTGCGGTTATGTTGGGTAACTGTTACGATAATTGGTGTCTGGCACAGATAGCCAGAACATTAAACAAGACCGATGACTATAAGAAGTTTATGCGGATGTCTTATACGTACCGGAATGTTTATAATGCGGAAACGGGTTTCTTTCATCCCAAGAACAAGGACGGAAAGTTTATCGAACCGTTTGACTATCGATATTCGGGAGGACAGGGGGCACGTGGCTATTATGGTGAAAACAACGGTTGGATCTATCGTTGGGATGTGCAGCACAATCCGGCGGATTTGATTGCCTTGATGGGTGGACAGGCTTCATTTATCGAGAGATTGAATCAGACATTCAATGAACCGTTGGGGCGGAGCAAGTTTGATTTCTATCATCAGTTGCCGGACCATACCGGTAATGTCGGCCAGTTCTCTATGGCAAATGAACCTTGTCTGCATATTCCTTATTTGTATAACTATGCCGGTCAGCCGTGGATGACACAAAAAAGGATTCGCGTTTTGCTGAACCAGTGGTTCCGTAATGACTTGATGGGCGTTCCCGGTGATGAAGACGGAGGGGGAATGACTGCATTTGTGGTATTCTCCATGATGGGCTTTTATCCGGTAACTCCCGGTTCTCCAACTTATAATATCGGCAGTCCGGTATTCCAATCCGCAAAGATGGAGGTAGGTGACGGACATTATTTTGAGATCATAGCGGAGAATTATGCGCCGGACCATAAGTACATCCAGTCGGCTACCTTGAATGGAACGCCGTGGAATAAGCCGTGGTTCAGCCATGCGGATATTCAAAACGGCGGACGTCTGGTTTTGCAGATGGGAGATAAGCCCAATAAGAAGTGGGGGATAGCTTCGGATGCCGTGCCGCCCTCTTCAGAGAGTTTGCCGGAATAAAGTCAGAATAATAATATTAAAATCTAAAATATAACACAATGAAAAAGATGATTGTACTCACCAGTCTATGGTCGTTTTTATTTATCTTTTCCTTTTCAATGTTCGGTTGCAGCGAGGATGACGATGAATTTGGAACAACGGCCGAAAGAGGAAATGAAGTCCGTACTCCCCGTGTGGAGGAGATCAATGGAAAAGCAGTGGTCACCTGGATTGATCCTTATATTACGGATATCAAGGAGGTGCAGGTAAAGGATTTGCAGACTAATGAGCAACAGACGGTTGCCAAAGGAGTGCAGAGCGCGGAATTTGCGATTACGGACAATAGCCTGTTGTCTTACCGATATGAAATGAAAGTTGTCAGAACGACCGGAAAGGTGTCTGCCGGAGTGACTGCCCGTCTGGTGAAGAACTGGGCGCAAAAGCTGCATCCTTTGATGGATTATCATAGTGATGCGACTCCTCAAAGTGGTATGTTCTTTAAGAATCAGCCGGTGGCGAAAGTGAATGTATTCGATATTCGTGATGACGAAAATATATCGAAGCTGACCACTGCTGTCATGCAGGGAGTGATTAACCAGGAACAGGCACTGACTTATCTGATCTGGTTACAGCAGGATTTGACGCAGCTGGATGATGCCGAAGTGCAGTATGAAATGCAGCCTTTGGCGAATACTTCCCGCAACAGAGGCTTTGCGGCATTATATAATATGTATAAAGACCGCTTCAACTGCCTGGTAGTCTGGGATGAGAATCAGCCTTGGTCATGGAGTATGGCACAGATGATTTCGTCACAGGAGAAAGGCATTCCGGTTACGGAATCCATGAGAAAGTTTATAGAGGACGAGTTGGGAATAGGAAATCTGGAAGTTAGGGATATACGTAACCAATGGTCGTCAAAGGCAGAAGCTTATGGCTGGGCGATAGCGCACTATGCCGACAAATGCCATCCGAAGCTAACCTTCTCCGGTGGATTGCGGAGTGATTATAAAGATAATCCGTGGAGAATGTACGATTACGTAGCTGCTTCTAAAGGCTTTGTCTTCTGGTTGGATGACTCTAATGGAGATGACAAACAGATCATGGATAATATCTTCAATAGCGGATCTTATCCGGTGGGTTCTTCGGTATTTGGTTATGGAATGAATGCCAATGGCGACGAACTGAACAAGATTACCAACATCCATAATGCAGGATTTGTAGTGAGTGACTATTATGCGAATGGCAGTTATTGGTGCAGTTTCCCGAGCAAAGCCTTCCAGCAGCGTAAAGGGATAGCCGGAGAAGTGAAGCCGGGTAAGATATATGTCGCTATCAGTCTGAGTGACGGAGACAATATTCAGTTCGATGCAAATTCTCTTTATCAGATATTCAAGGAAGGAAAGCGCAGAGGCGAAGTTCCCGTAGGAGTGACTTTGGCGGCAGGCTTACAGGAATTGAATCCGAAGCTACTTGAATTTTACTATAAGAATATGACTCCGAACGATGAATTGACGGCAGGGCCTTCCGGTTTCCAGTTTATCTATGGTGATTATTATGCGCAGAGCGGTAAATATGCGGAATGGCTGGAAATGAACAAGAAGTGGTTATCCACTGCCGGTTTCCACACGGCGCATCTCTGGAATACAGACGAGCAGATGTATTTCGAACAATACATGAAGAGCAAGGCTGTCGATGCGATTATGGACGGATCTAACCGGACACATACCACAGGCTCATCTTACAAATTGGTAGATGGCGTGGTGCGTATTGATCAGGGGACTATGTGCCGCAATAATGGAGACGTATACCGTGATCTGATGTCTGTATCTCCCAGCCCGCGGCGTCCTTTATTCCGGCATGTCTATCTGTTGACCAACTATTACGGATTTGAAGGAAATAAAGTGGTAGTGTACGAGAGACTGATCAAGGAACTCGAACGGGTTGAACAGGATTGTCCGGATACGTATGAATTTATGCTCCCGATGGATTTGGCCGCTTCTATCAGGAAGTACATAGAAGAAGGCGGTGTTTATTAAAGGAATTATAAACGAATCTAAAACAAATGAGATATGAAAAATAGATATAGTATCCGGTTACTGGTTATAGTCTTTCTTTCGGCTTTCGCTATGGGTATCTGCTACTCATGTTCGGATGATGACGGAGAAGGAGTGAAGGTATATGAGTATCGTGAACAGATAGGCAAGAAGATAAAAGTGTTGACCGACCTGCAGGCTGAATCCCAGTTCGGGCTTCGGGAAGGAATGTATCCTGAAACAAGCCGGGCGATTCTGGAAGATGCGATAGCCAAGCTGAAAGATTTCCTTCAGACGATAAAAGAAGCGGGAGTGGCGGAAGCTCGGATTCCCGAAGAGACAGCCAGACTGCTGAAAGAATCGGACGAAAAGATAGCCGAGTTTAAGGCGACTGTCCGGACGGAAGACTTACTGGTTCCGGCAGAGCTGGAAGTAAGCGGAAAGAATGGCGGATATATTGACTTTGGCGCTCATCCGGAGTATTCCACATTCGGTGAAGTTGGCAAGCAGGCATTTACTGTTGAGTTTTGGGTAAAGCTGAAGGATGTAGAAGGCTTCTTCTATCTGATCTCTACCTTTACGGATGATGATACGAACAATCACGAACGCAAAGGCTGGTGCGTGAATAGCTACAACTATGGTGGCAACAACATGCGTATGACATACGGAATGGGCTTTAATGACCTGATGGAACCTGCCTTCGGATTTGCCACCGTTAATGAGTGGGTACACTTGGCTGTGGTGACGGATGAAACCGGAGTAGACGGCGAGATGAATGGAGGCAGACCTGTCATGACCAAAATGTATATGAACGGTGAACTGAAACTTTCGACCACCTCTCATCAGGATGCTTCCAAACCGTATGCTTCTAACGACAGCAATGTCCCGATGGTGGCATTTGGCGGCATGAGTGCTACAGGCAACCGTATCGGTGATAAAGGTGCTAACGGAAGTATGAAACATCTGCATATCTGGCGTGCCGCCAAGACTCAGGATGAAATCCGCCGGTTGATGGAGCATCCGGAGAATGTGACGGGCGAAGAGGACGATTTGGTTTGCGGATGGACTTTCGCGAAGATGGCGCTTGACGACCAGGAAATTAAAGACTTGACCGGAAAGTATACGGCAAAGCTGGTCGGAGACTATAGGTGGATTGAATTAGAATGATACGAAACAGAAAATACAGGATAGATATGAAAAATAACTATTTATATAATTGGGTAGTGATAGTGTTTATGATGCTTCAGATGCTGGCATTTACTTCTTGTTCTGATGATGATGACAATAGCGGCTGGCCGACGGAAACGGACAAGACCGAAATCTTCATAGAGCGCTTCAGTACATTGGTGACTAACCTGACTGCGCTGCGGGATGGAGCTACATATGGCGAACTGAAAGATAACTATCCGGTATCCAGTAAAGCCATGCTGGATGATGAAATTGTTTATCTGGAGGAAACGATCGCTAAACTGAAAGAAGGAAACAAAAAGTTGGCTGACAGTGAAGCCGACCGCATTATCCGTGAAGCTAACCAGATAGAGAAGAACTTCAGAGCGACCAGACGTACCGAAGACTTTTTACCGGTTGCCGCTGAACTGTTGGTCAACGGAAAGAATGGCGGATACATTGATTTTGGTGTTCATCCGGAGTATTCAGCTTTTGGCGAGCAGGGGCAACAAGCATTCACAGTCGAGTTCTGGGTGAAGCTGACAGATGTGGACGAATATCTCAATAGCTTTGTATTCTTGCTTTCCACCTTCACGGATGATGATACGAAAGATCACGAGCGTAAAGGATGGGCGGTAAACAGTCACTTCGGCAGATTACGTATGACGTATGGTATAGGCTATAGTGACTTGTTTGAACCGGGCTTCTCATTCAGCACACTAAATCAGTGGGTTCATGTGGCAGTTGTCACTAACGAGAACGGAGTGGACGGAGAAGTCAGAGACGGAATTCCGGTGATGACCAAGATTTACGTCAACGGTCAGTTGATGTTGTCGGAAAGAGGCCGGGATGACCGTTTGCCATATACTCCGAATGATAAGGAAGTGGCTATGGTTGCCTTTACCGGGCTTAGCGCAACTGCCAACCGTATCGGAGAAAAGAGCACCAATGGATGTATGCGTCATCTGCATATCTGGAAATCGGCGAAGACACAGGCCGAAATACAACATCTGATGGATACTCCGGAATCCGTGACAGGAAGCGAATCGGATCTGGTATGCGGATGGACATTGAATAAGACTGTTTCGGATAACAATAACATCAAAGATCTGACGGGCAAATTCTCAGCCAGGCTGATCGGAGATTTTCAATGGGTAGAGAATAGATAATTGTTTTACGAACCGGGTAGTTCCCAAGGCCGTCGGATAGCTGGCTTTGGGACTACTTTCTTAAACAAACGAACATGAGGAAAGAACTTGTTTTTGTTTTATTGGCATTATTTCTGTGTGCCGGCTGTAACGGTAACAAAAAGAAAATGAACGGTGAACACGATTTGGATGCGGCAAACATTACGTTGGATGACCATACGATCAGTTTTTATTATAATTGGTATGGAAATCCGTCAGTGGATGGAGAAATGAAGCACTGGATGCACCCGATAGCCCTTGCTCCGGGACATTCGGGAGATGCTGGTGCCATATCCGGACTTAATGATGACATCGCCTGTAATTTTTATCCGGAACTCGGAACGTACAGCAGCAATGATCCTGAAATCATCCGGAAACATATCCGGATGCATATAAAAGCGAATGTCGGCGTACTGTCTGTCACTTGGTGGGGAGAAAGCGATTATGGCAACCAAAGTGTGTCTCTCCTGCTGGATGAGGCTGCAAAAGTAGGGGCAAAGGTGTGCTTTCATATAGAGCCTTTTAATGGACGCAGCCCGCAAACGGTAAGGGAGAATATTCAATATATAGTGGATACTTATGGTGATCACCCGGCTTTTTACCGTACGCACGGCAAACCTCTTTTCTTTATCTATGATTCTTATCTGATCAAACCTGCCGAGTGGGCGAAGTTGTTTGCTGCCGGGGGAGAGATAAGTGTGCGTAATACCAAGTACGACGGTCTTTTTATTGGTCTGACATTGAAGGAAAGCGAGTTGCCCGACATTGAGACAGCGTGCATGGATGGCTTTTACACTTACTTTGCCGCAACAGGTTTCACAAATGCTTCTACTCCGGCCAACTGGAAATCCATGCAGCAATGGGCAAAGGCACATAATAAATTGTTTATTCCGAGTGTCGGTCCGGGATATATTGATACCCGGATTCGTCCTTGGAACGGAAGTACCACCCGAGACCGTGAGAATGGAAAATATTACGATGATATGTATAAAGCTGCCATAGAAAGCGGTGCTTCTTATATTTCGATTACGTCTTTCAATGAATGGCATGAAGGAACTCAGATAGAGCCGGCTGTCTCAAAGAAGTGCGATGCTTTTGAATATTTGGATTATAAACCATTGGCTGATGATTACTATTTGATAAGAACTGCCTATTGGGTAGATGAATTCCGGAAAGCAAGATCTGCTTCGGAAGATGTTCAATAATATGCTATATCTTGTCGGTTTTGCCCATTTGTAATTAAAATGTTCTATATTTGTGATACATAACTCAAATATAGAACATTATGGGTGAACTTTATGGCACATGTGCATTGCTTGCTGCAGTGTTGTTTTTTGTTCTGCTGCAAAAGTTTGAAAGCCGGTTCGGCAAGGTAGACAAAGAGCTTGGCGAGATAAAGAAACGAATGGACGACCTGCTCAAAGCTCAGGAGAAAATGGCTTCCGGCCCTGTAAGGGCCAAAGAGGATGTAACGGCAGAGACTTTGGACAATACGGATATACTGCCTTATGTAACAGAAGAATTGCCCGATTCGACAGTGACAGCCTTGAAGGAAGAGAAAGCTGTCGAAGAAAAAGCTGTTGAAGGCATACAGCCCATTATGGCGGAAACTACGCCGCAGAAATTAAACGCTTCCCTTGAAAAAGAATCTGCTGAGGCCACTTTGCAGGAAACTTCTCCGGAGGCTCCTCTCGAAATACCGTCTGTTTCCAAACGGAAGCAGGTTAATTATGAAAAGTTTATCGGTGAAAATCTTTTCGGTAAGATTGGTATTCTTGTATTCGTCATCGGAGTCGGCTTCTTTGTAAAATATGCCATTGATAAAGACTGGATTAACGAAACATTGCGTACCGTACTTGGTTTCCTGACCGGCTCCGCATTGCTGGTGGTTGCCGAACGCCTGCAAAAGAAGTACCGCACATTCAGTTCCTTGCTTGCGGGTGGCGCCTTTGCCGTTTTCTATCTCACAGTCGCCATTGCTTTTCATTTTTATCACCTTTTTCCTCAAACGGTTGCTTTTACTATTCTGATAGCTATAACGCTGTTCATGTCTATCCTGTCCATTCTGTATGACAGGCGCGAACTGGCTATCATCTCACTTGTCGGGGGATTTCTGGCACCTTTCCTTGTTAGCACCGGGAATGGTAACTACCTGGTACTGTTCACTTATATGAGTATCTTGAATCTTGGAATGTTCGGACTGTCCATCTATAAGAAATGGGGAGAACTTCCGGTGATCGCATTTGTTTTTACTTATGTGGTAATGGGAATCTTCCTGTTGACAGGCTTTACTACAGGATCGACACATATTTCCGTCCATCTCTTCATCTTTGCGACGCTGTTTTATTTCATCTTCCTCCTGCCGATATTATCGATACTCCGGGTAGAAGCCGTGAAAAAGAACAGGGGATTGCTGCTGGTCATCATAACCAACAATTTCATTTATCTGTTATTAGGAATCCTGTTCCTGCGTAATATGGGACTGCCGTTTAAATCGGAAGGATTACTGAGTTTATTGATCGCTATCATCAATTTAGTTTTAGTCATCTGGCTACGGATGAGCAAGAAAGATTATAAGTTCCTCATTTATGCGATGTTGGGACTGGTACTGACATTTGTCTCCATCACTATACCTATTCAGCTGGATGGAAATTATATCACGCTGTTCTGGGCAGCGGAAATGGTGCTGCTGTTATGGCTTTACGTAAAATCGAAGATTGGAGTATACGAACGTGCAACACAGGTATTGATGGGACTGACCCTTGTTTCATATCTGATGGATATATATAATGTACTGATGACCTCTTCCTCCTCCGAAACCATTTTCCTGAACAGTTCTTTTGCTACTTCCCTGTTTGTCGGTTTGGCCACCAGAGCATTCGCTTTACTGATGGGGCGTTACCGTTCTCTCTTTACCGAAGCCCGTTATCTGAGATACACTCCCTGGAATTCGATCATGCTTCTTGCTGCTGCCGCCATCCTCTATTATACATTTATGGCAGAGTTTGCCTTGCACTTGGCAGGAGCTACAAGAAGCGGAATGATGCTGGCGTTTACTTCTGCTGCCATCTTTATTCTCAGCTATGCTTTCAAAAAGCGCTTCCCGATAAAACAATACACAATCCCTTATCTGACAGCTATGGGAATGAACGTGCTGATCTATGCGATCAATATATGGGGAGACCAGTGGGTATACACGAGCCTGACTCCTGCTTTGCTCCGATGGTTTGCGGCAGCGTTTGTTATAGCTAATCTGTACTACGTTGCCCGTCAATACTATACATTAATAGGATTGAAAACTCCTTTCACCGTTTATCTGAATGTCCTGGCGCTCTTCCTTTGGCTGACGATGGCACGTTCTTTCCTCCTGCAAGCAGGAGTAGAAGATTTCGATGCCGGCTTCTCCGTTTCACTGAGTATCGCAGGATTTATTCAAATGGCACTGGGTATGCGTCTGCATCAGAAAGTACTGCGAATCATCAGTCTTTCAACTTTTGGAATCGTCCTGTTGAAGCTGATTCTGAAAGACTTATGGGCAATGCCAACAATCGGTAAGATCATTGTATTTATCATTTTAGGATTGATCCTGCTGATCCTCTCATTCCTTTATCAGAAACTAAAAGACGTACTCTTTAAAAATGATGAAGATGAAACTGATTGAGCAGACTATATAATAAAGTAAAGGCTGCCATCCACTTTCGAACAGGCAGCCTTTACTTTATTATATTCGTCTTTATTATCTTTATTCCTGTGAAGCCGCGAAGCGTTTCACCTGCTCTTCAATCAGTTCTTTGTCATCGAAATAGTTGATCTTCATAGCCTTCTTCACATCCGCCAATGTTTCGGCAGCGGCAGCTCTGGCTACTTCGCATCCTTTTTGTAGCATCTCGTAAACGGCAGGAATATCCTTGCTGAACTCTTTACGACGATTGCGGATCGGTTCCAGTGTTTCCTGCATGATAGCGTTCAGGAAGCGTTTTACCTTCACATCACCCAGTCCACCGCGTTGATAATGCGCTTTCAGTTCATCCAGATTCGGATAATCCGGCAGATAGCGTTCGAAGTGTTCCGGACGGCAGAAAGCATCCAGGTATGTAAATACGGTATTACCTTCAATCTTGCCCGGATCCTGTACGCGGAGGTGTCCCGGATCGGTATACATACTCATGATTTTCTTCTGAATTTCTTCCGGTTCTTCCGACAGGTAGATACAGTTGCCGAGTGATTTACTCATCTTGGCTTTGCCGTCCGTTCCCGGCAGACGCAGGCAGGCAGCGTTGTCCGGCAACAGGATTTCCGGTTCTACCAGCGTTTCGCCATAGATATAGTTGAAACGGCGGACGATTTCACGAGCCTGTTCGAGCATCGGTTCCTGGTCTTCACCGACGGGGACGGTGGTTGCCCGGAAGGCAGTAATGTCCGCAGCCTGACTGATAGGATAAGTGAAGAATCCTACAGGGATGCTTGCCTCAAAGTTACGCATCTGTATTTCTGATTTCACAGTCGGGTTACGTTGTAAACGGGATACGCTTACGAGGTCCATATAGTAGAAACTGAGTTCGCAAAGTTCCGGAATCTGTGACTGGATGAAGATGGTAGCCTTGGACGGGTCTATTCCACATGCCAGATAGTCAAGAGCAACCTCAATTACATTTTGACGTACCTTCTCCGGATTATCTATATTGTCCGTCAACGCTTGTGAATCGGCAATAAAGATAAACATCTTACTATAATCACCTGCATCCTGCAGGTCAACTCTGCGCTTCAATGAACCTACATAGTGTCCGATATGAAGTCTCCCGGTAGGGCGGTCACCGGTGAGTATGATTTTTTCTTTTCCCATTGTTGTTACCTTATTATAATAGATTTAGCGACAAAGATAAGGATAAAAAATGAAAGATGCGTCAAAATGGAGCTACTTCGTTACTAATGCTTACTATTGCTGGCTTTTGGTATCAGATGGCAGGGGGACGGCGCCTGTTTTCACAGTAACAAAGCAAATAAAAGAGAATATTCTTCTTCAAATTCTTTGTAGTTTTAGAAATATGTCGTTACTTTGCACAAATTTTGAAATCGACAATGAATCAACAAGAAATAAGAAGTAAGTATTATCTACATTCGGATGTTTTCCACCCGGAATCAACAACCTTCTTCTTTTTTCTCCAAAAACGATATTTTAGTTCTTTGGTAATGCGTTAATCCTTTTACGAGGGTAACGCATTTTTTTTATTGGCAAAACTTAGAAATAACAACTTACTATAACAACAAAAGAAATGGAAAAGGAAATCAAGAAAGTTCTCGTTTTGGGTTCTGGAGCACTCAAAATCGGACAAGCCGGAGAATTTGACTACTCAGGCTCACAAGCACTGAAAGCTTTGAAAGAAGAAGGTATCAGCTCAGTATTGGTAAACCCGAACATCGCAACCATTCAGACTTCTGAAGGAATTGCCGATAAAGTGTATTTCCTTCCCGTAACTACTTATTTCGTAGAAGAGATTATCAAGAAAGAACGTCCCGACGGCATCCTGCTGGCATTTGGCGGACAGACTGCATTGAACTGCGGCGCCGAACTGTACACACAAGGTATTCTTGATAAATATGGAGTGAAAGTACTCGGTACATCGGTAGAAGCTATCATGTACACGGAAGACCGTGACCTGTTCGTGAAGAAACTGGATGAAATCAATATGAAGACTCCGGTAAGTCAGGCGGTAGAAAGCATGGAGGATGCCATTGCTGCTGCCCGCAAGATCGGTTATCCGGTGATGGTACGTTCGGCTTACGCGTTGGGAGGTCTGGGTAGCGGTATCTGCGCTAACGAAGAAGAATTCCTGAAACTGGCCGAAAGCTCTTTCGCCTTCTCCAAGCAGATCCTGGTAGAAGAATCTCTGAAAGGCTGGAAAGAAATCGAGTTCGAAGTGATCCGCGACGCGAACGACCACTGCTTCACTGTAGCCAGCATGGAAAACTTCGACCCGCTGGGTATCCACACCGGTGAATCTATCGTAGTAGCTCCGACCTGCTCATTGGACGACAAAGAACTGAAACTGTTGCAGGAACTGTCTACGAAATGTATCCGTCACCTCGGCATCGTAGGTGAATGTAACATCCAGTATGCGTTCAACTCAGATACGGACGACTACCGTGTGATCGAAGTAAATGCTCGTCTGAGCCGTTCTTCCGCGCTGGCATCCAAGGCTACCGGTTATCCGCTGGCATTCGTTGCCGCCAAGATCGCATTGGGTTACTCACTCGACCAGATCGGTGAAATGGGCACTCCGAACTCTGCATACCTTGCTCCGCAACTGGACTACTATATTTGTAAAATCCCTCGTTGGGACTTGACGAAATTCGCCGGTGTATCCCGCGAAATCGGTTCAAGCATGAAGTCGGTAGGTGAAATCATGTCTATCGGCCGCTCTTTCGAAGAAATCATCCAGAAAGGTCTTCGTATGATCGGACAAGGCATGCACGGTTTTGTCGGTAATGATGATGTACACTTCGACGACCTTGACAAAGAACTTTCACGTCCGACAGACTTGCGTATCTTCTCCATCGCACAAGCTATGGAAGAGGGATATTCCATCGACCGCATCCACGAACTGACTAAGATCGATCCTTGGTTCCTCGGCAAGCTGAAGAACATTGTTGACTACAAGGCAAAACTGTCTACATATAATAAGGTGGAAGATATTCCGGCTGACGTGATGCGCGAAGCTAAAATCCTTGGTTTCTCTGACTTCCAGATTGCCCGCTTCGTACTGAACCCGACCGGCAACATGGAAAAGGAAAATCTGGCAGTACGCGCTCACCGTAAAGCCCTGGGCATCCTTCCGGCAGTAAAACGTATCAATACTGTTGCTTCCGAACATCCGGAACTGACTAACTATCTGTATATGACTTATGCAGTAGAAGGTTACGATGTAAACTATTATAAGAATGAGAAATCAGTAGTCGTACTGGGTTCGGGCGCTTACCGTATCGGTAGCTCGGTTGAATTTGACTGGTGCTCGGTGAACGCCGTTCAGACTGCCCGCAAACTGGGTTACAAGTCTATCATGATCAACTACAACCCCGAAACGGTTTCTACTGACTACGATATGTGCGACCGTCTGTACTTCGACGAACTCTCTTTCGAACGTGTACTTGACGTGATCGACCTTGAACAACCGCGCGGTGTGATCGTGTCCGTAGGCGGACAGATTCCGAACAATCTGGCTATGAAGTTGTATCGCCAGTCAGTTCCTGTACTGGGTACTTCTCCGGTTTCCATCGACCGTGCCGAAAATCGTAACAAGTTCTCGGCAATGCTCGACCAGCTTGGCATCGACCAGCCGGCTTGGATGGAACTGACCAGCCTTGAAGAAGTGAAGGGATTTGTAGAAAAAGTAGGTTATCCGGTATTGGTTCGTCCTTCTTACGTACTCTCGGGTGCGGCTATGAACGTTTGCTACGATGACGAAGAACTGGAAAACTTCCTGAAGATGGCTGCCGAAGTATCTAAAGAATATCCGGTAGTTGTTTCTCAGTTCCTCGAAAATACAAAGGAAATTGAGTTCGACGCGGTAGCTCAGAACGGTGAAGTGGTTGAATACGCTATTTCCGAGCACGTAGAATTTGCCGGTGTACACTCCGGTGACGCTACACTGGTATTCCCAGCACAGAAGATTTACTTTGCAACTGCCCGCCGCATCAAGAAGATCAGCCGTCAGATTGCTAAAGAACTGAATATCTCCGGTCCGTTCAACATCCAGTTCCTTGCCCGCAACAACGAGGTGAAGGTAATTGAATGTAACCTGCGTGCTTCCCGTAGCTTCCCGTTCGTATCTAAGGTGCTGAAACGCAACTTTATCGAAACAGCTACCCGCATCATGCTGGATGCTCCGTACAGCCAGCCGGACAAGACTGCGTTCGACATCGATTGGATCGGTGTGAAAGCTTCTCAGTTCTCTTTCTCCCGTCTTCACAAGGCTGACCCTGTTTTGGGCGTGGATATGTCTTCTACCGGTGAAGTAGGTTGTATCGGCGACGATTTCTCTGAAGCATTGCTGAACGCAATGATCGCTACAGGATTCAAGATTCCGGAAAAGGCGGTGATGTTCTCTTCCGGTGCTATGAAGTCTAAAGTAGATTTGCTGGATGCGAGCCGTATGTTGTTTGCCAAGGGATATCAGATTTATGCTACTGCCGGAACGGCTGCATTCCTGAACGCTCACGGTGTAGAAACGACTCCGGTTTACTGGCCGGATGAAAAACCGGGTGCTGAAAACAACGTGATGAAGATGATCGCTGACCATAAGTTCGACTTGATCGTCAACATTCCGAAGAACCACAGCAAACGTGAGTTGACGAATGGTTACCGTATCCGTCGTGGTGCTATCGACCATAACATTCCGTTGATCACCAATGCCCGTCTGGCAAGTGCTTTCATCGAAGCATTCTGTGAACTGAAACTGAGTGATATTCAGATTAAGAGCTGGCAGGAATATAAATAAACTGCTTTAGCTGTATATATATTGAGGAGACTCTCTCTTTGGCATACCAAAGAGGGAGTCTCTTCTTTTGTAGATATGACTCTTCTTTTTGTTTGTTGTCTGCGGTGTAATGAGTCGTAAGATAGTGCTAATGTTCTCTTCAGCTCCTTATATACTTGCTTTTTCCTATAAGGAAAGTAGGAATAGAGTGCCGTTCTCTTTAGCTCTTCACGGCCGTGAACAGGTCTGCTCATGGCTGTGATCAACTCTTGTCACGACCGTGAACAATGCTTGCCACGGCCGTGAACAACTAAAGAGATCGGTGTCTTAATGGAACAATAAAGGCACTATAAGAGAAAGATACCGGTAGTATACGGTATTTGTTGCGTAGGATCAGGACTCGGATGAAGTAGGCTTGATGGGGAGATAGCAGTAGGTGAGATGAACAGTGAGATTGGGAGGGAAGTGACAATAAAATGTATGGATGCAGCTATTGTCACCGTATTATCACCGCTTATTATCACCGATGATATGTTTATAATCAGTTAGTTAACTTCGAAAAGTGATAAGTGACAATAAAAAAGCGTTTTATTGCTTAGGGAAGAAACGTTTGTGTAGCTTTTGGTTATACAGGTTTAAATTGATTCGTAACGGTTCAAAAATGAATGAAACAGTAGTATCTCCATTGGGGGCACCCCCATTTTAAGATACTATTACTATCATTTTGCTCAAATCCGTACGTAAATGAAATGAATGATTGTGCTTCTTCCAGAAGCGGATTACACAGATTGATACGGTTTTTGGTAGATTGTACCGCTAAAAAAATGTGAAATCTGTGTAATCCGTATCTAAATCTTATGGTTTGCTTACGCAATAATTGTATACTTTCAGATTCTGTACCTTACTATTAAAGTTTCCTGCTTTCTCCAGCGGGAAAACTAGTGTACGTACATAGTTCATTGAATCTTTTCCCGCATTAAAGTAAAGTTTCTGCGTATTCATTTCATCAACCACTTTACCGTTGACTCTCAGCGTTGTACTGCAATTGTTTCCTTCTATCTGAATTGTTGCTTTTTCTCCCGGATTCACTTTGTAGGGGAAGGTATTCAGATAGCCGTCGCGTGCAAATCCCATCATCCCCCGAATAGGGTCTGACAGATAGAATACGGCGTTAGGCGAACGGAACAATTCGGTTCCTTCACTTTCTTTTGCTCCGGTAATGTCGAAACTGACAGTGTAATTATAGCCAATTTCCGGATAATCGGAAGTGCTGCCGGGAGCGACTGTGGAACGTTCGTATACCAATTCCGGCTTTTTGCCGATTCTTGCCAGTTGGTTGACTCCGGGCGCTTCGCTGAGGAGGGCACGTTTTTCATTGAATGTTTCATAAGGAATGCCTGTTTGAGCGCCTGTCCACATCTTTACAGAGAGTGTTTGCAGGGGCGAGAATATACGGTGATGGATGTCTTTCACCGAGATACCGTTCCCGACATGGTCGTTCCAGATGGCAAACATACCGCCAAGAATGGAAGGATGTTTTTCGTCGAATACAGCTTTGCCGATATGGGCGGGTGTCCACTCCTTATATAAGTATGGTTCGTTGAGGTAATCATAATAGTAGCCGGCTTTCGGAACGATATATACCAGTCCGTCCGGAATACTGATCAGTTGATATCCGTCTTTGATCATAGTTGCCGGATCGGCGTATCCGTTGTACCAAGCATTCATGACGACATTTTCTGATTTGACGGGCGTATCGCCTTTGGCATGGCTGAGCGCGCCCCATACGACTGCTTGCTTGCCGAAACCTTCCACAAAACGGATGTAATGGTCGGTGAAAGCACGGAATTTTTCTACCACGTCTTTCTTCGCGTTCGAGTATTCGTCTGTACCGATATGTACACGCTTGCCTACGAATACCGGATTGTCGCCTTCCAGATATTCTTTGAACAGAGCATCTACGAATTCGTAAGTTTCCGGCTTGAACAAGTCGAGATGATCCATGCCGTACTCCTTGCTTCCGATTTCCGGTTTGTAATGGGTGAGCGCCAGTGAGTGGGCGGGAACGTCAATTTCCGGAATGATTTCCACGAAGTTGGATGCCGCTTGTTTCTGGAAATCGATGAATTCTTTCTTGGAGTACGAGCCGTCACGGGCTGTCAATCCCGGATAAATCTCCGATTCTAGCCGGAAGGCAGCGTAAGTCTTGTCCCAGTTGTGTTCGAAGTATTGCTTGAATCCATTATCGTTCAGATGGACTTGCAGGGTGTTCATTTTGTAGTAAGCCATGATTTTCACCAGGTCCTGCAGATAAGCCATCGGAATGAACTTACGGCCACAGTCTATCATGAAACCGCGAAGCGGATAATCGGGATAATCACGAATCGTTCCTTGCGGGAGTGAGCGTTCCTGATTTTGTTCCGCCAGTTGCAGGAGTGTGCGTGTGCTCCAGTAAAGACCGGTCGGGGTGGGAGCGGAGATGGCTACACGGTCGGTTATCTTGATGGCGTAACCTTCCTCACCGAGCTTCTTGTCTGCCGACAAGGATAGGACGAAATCGCCGGACGTGGCTTTGCCTTGCGCTACGCTTAATGTCTGCCCGAACATCTGTTGATAATCGTCGGCAAACATTCGGGCTATTCTCAGTAATTCGGGATTTTGGGAAGTGCAGACGATTCGGGTGTCTTTTCCCGGGGTGAAGTTACCGTCTTTTCCCGTCCATTGTTTGAGTTCGGGGACAACAAACGGTTTCGGGTTGACAGCGGCACGGGTTAAGCTACCCGTCAGACAAAAGATGACCAATAAGGCCAGAGCTTGCAAAGATACAAACTTGTTTCTCATAAGGGGGATTTTTGTGTTTTTGTTAATTAATAAATGATTATAGTTAATTATTGGCTGAAAGTAGGCATAATTTGGATATCTGTCAACAAGTGAAGCTATTTATTTTTTATTTTTGTGTTTTTCAAAATGATTAAACCCGATTCAGAATGTTAGTACTTCTATCTTGTGCCAAGACGATGAGTGCGGTGTCGAAGGTGAAAGTTCCTTTGACCACGAGTCCCCGTTTTCAGAAGGAAGCGGCGGAAATAGCGTTGCAGATGTCCCAGTTTTCTGTAGACGAATTAGAACGTCTGCTGCGTGTAAACGCAAAGATTGCTGTGGAGAATTATAAACGTTATCAGGCTTTTCATGCGGAAGCCACTCCGGAATTGCCTGCTTTGCTGGCATATACCGGTATTGTATTCAAACGGCTGAATCCGAAGGACTTCTCTGCAGAAGATTTCGGGTATGCGCAGGAACATTTGCGGCTGACTTCTTTCTGTTACGGTCTGTTGCGTCCTTTGGACGTGATTCGTGCTTATCGGCTGGAAGGAGATGTCGTATTGCCGGAATTGGGGAATCAGACCTTGTTTTCTTATTGGCGGTCGCGTCTGACGGATACGTTCATAGAGGACATCCGATCGGCAGGAGGAATCTTGTGTAATCTTGCCAGTGACGAGATGAAAAGCCTGTTTGACTGGAAGCGGGTGGAGAGCGAAGTCCGTGTGGTCACTCCCGAATTTCATGTCTGGAAGAATGGAAAGCTGGCTACGATAGTGGTGTATACCAAGATGTCCCGTGGCGAGATGACACGTTTCATATTGAAAAATAAGATCGGAAATCCGGAGGAACTGAAAGGATTCTCGTGGGAAGGGTTCGAGTTTGACGAATCGCTTTCGGATGAAAGGAAATTGGTATTTATTAATGGGATAGGAGAATAAGGAATATGACAGAAGTAGAGAAGATGCGTAGCAGCCAGTTGGCTGATATGTCCGCGCCGGAGTTGCAGGTGCGTTTTGAGCATGCCAAGAAGTTGCTGGCGATCATGCGCGGGTTGAGTACGTACGATGACGGGTACAGAGAATTGCTGGAAGAACTGGTGCCGGGTATTCCTGAAACTTCGGTGATCTGTCCTCCTTTCCATTGCGATCACGGAGACGGGATAAAGTTGGGCGAACACGTCTTTGTCAATGCCAACTGTACTTTTCTGGACGGAGGGTATATCACAATCGGTGCCCATACGCTAGTCGGCCCTTGCGTACAGATTTATACGCCGCATCATCCGATGAATTATCTGGAGCGTCGCGGTTCGAAAGAGTATGCTTATCCTGTTACGATCGGCGAGGATTGCTGGATTGGCGGCGGTGCTGTCATTTGTCCCGGTGTGACGATTGGCAACCGTTGTGTGATAGGAGCGGGAAGCGTCGTGACGAAAGATATTCCCGACGACAGTGTTGCAGTTGGGAATCCGGCGCGCCTTATCCGTAAGCAGGCTTGACCGGGAATCTTATTTCCCGGATTTGAGTGTTCCCGCATTGTTGGCTTTATCTTGTTCTGTTTAGTGGACAGGCTTGGAGAAGGGAAAGTTGCATGAAAAAAACTTTTTTCATTATTTGCTGATAATCAGTTGGTTTTTATTTTTGATAAAAAGTTTCTTGAAAAATAATATGCAAAATGTTTGGAGGTTTCAAAAAAAGCCGTACCTTTGCATCGCTTTTGAAACGGAAGTGTACGGGCGCTTAGCTCAGCTGGTTCAGAGCATCTGGTTTACACCCAGAGGGTCGGGGGTTCGAATCCCTCAGCGCCCACAAAGAATACCGAAACACTTCCGCCAACAAAAGGGCGCTTAGCTCAGCTGGTTCAGAGCATCTGGTTTACACCCAGAGGGTCGGGGGTTCGAATCCCTCAGCGCCCACGAAATAGAAGTCTTACGAAGAAATTCGTGAGACTTTTTTTTATTTCTTACCGCTTTTATACAAACTTTCTTTATCCTTTTGCCTTATAACTCAGGAAAAAGAGTTAATTTTGCAGTCTGATAATTATCTAAGAAAACGTATGGAACTTGATGTATTAACGGCCATATCTCCGATTGATGGTCGATATAGAGGCAAAACTAAAGCTTTGGCAGCTTATTTCTCTGAATTTGCACTGATTAAATACCGTGTACAGGTAGAGGTGGAATACTTTATCACCTTGTGCGAACTTCCTTTGCCGCAGTTGAAAGGAATCGATAGCAGCGTGTTTGAAACTTTACGGAATATCTACCGTAACTTCTCGGAAGCAGATGCGCAACGCATTAAAGATATCGAAAGTGTAACCAACCATGATGTAAAAGCCGTAGAATATTTCCTGAAAGAAGAATTCGATAAGCTGGGTGGAATGGATGACTATAAAGAATTCATTCACTTCGGATTGACTTCTCAAGACATTAATAATACGTCTGTGCCTCTTTCTATCAAGGAAGCTTTGGATAAAGTCTATTATCCGCTGATCGAAGAACTGATTGCACAACTGAAAACGTATGCAACAGAATGGGCTGAAATCCCGATGCTTGCCAAAACTCATGGGCAACCGGCTTCTCCGACTCGTCTGGGTAAGGAAGTGATGGTATTCGTTTACCGCCTGGAACGTCAGCTGGCTATGCTGAAAGCATGTCCGATCACTGCAAAATTCGGTGGCGCTACCGGAAATTACAATGCTCATCATGTAGCATATCCTCAATATGACTGGAAACAATTCGGTAATCGGTTTGTTGCAGAGAAACTGGGACTGGAACGCGAAGAATATACCACTCAGATTTCGAACTACGATAACTTGTCTGCTGTCTTTGACGCGATGAAACGTATCAACACCATAATGGTGGATATGAACCGTGACTTCTGGCAGTATATTTCTATGGAATACTTCAAGCAGAAGATCAAAGCCGGTGAGGTAGGATCAAGCGCGATGCCGCATAAAGTGAATCCGATCGACTTTGAAAATGCGGAAGGTAATTTGGGTATCGCAACTTCTATTCTGGAACACCTGGCTGTGAAACTGCCTGTTTCCCGTTTGCAGCGTGACCTGACAGACTCTACGGTGCTCCGTAATGTAGGCGTGCCTTTCGGTCATATCGTGATTGCTATTCAGAGTTCACTGAAAGGACTTCGCAAACTGTTGCTGAACGAACCGGCTATTTACCGTGATCTGGACAACTGCTGGAGCGTAGTGGCTGAGGCAATCCAGACGATTTTACGCCGCGAGGCTTACCCGCATCCGTATGAAGCATTGAAAGCTTTGACCCGGACCAACCAGGCTATTACAGAAAGTTCTATTAAAGAGTTTATCGAAGGCTTGAACGTAAGCGAAGATATTAAAAAAGAGTTAAGAGCAATTACTCCGCATACATATACGGGACTTTAATTGTTTACTTATACAATAAACGTGTTTTTTTAATAGGCCGTGAGGCCAAAGTCTAATTTTATTCGAATAAAAAAATGAGCACAGAAAACGAAGAATGGCGCGAAAATTCTTACAATGAGGAGAATACAGGTGCCGGCCGTGATGGTAACAAGTCTTACAACAGAGAAGGTGGAGAACGTCCGTATCGTCCTTCTTACAACCGTGAAGGTGGGGATCGTCCGTATCGCCCGCGATTTAATCCGAATAGTGAAGGTGGAGAGCGCCCACAGCGTTCTTATGGTGAACGTTCTTATGATCGCCCCCAACGTCCTTCTTACAATCGTGAAGGTGGAGACCGTCCGTATCGTCCTCGCTTCAATAGCAACAATGAAGGAGGCGAACGTCCGCAACGTCCTTACAACCGCGAAGGTGGTGAACAACGTTCTTATGATCGTCCTCAACGCCCTTCTTACAACCGTGAAGGTGGAGACCGTCCGTATCGTCCGAGATTCAATCCGAACGGCGAAGGTGGCGATCGTCCGCAGCGTCCTTACAATCGTGAAGGTGGCGAGCAACGCTCTTATGGCGACCGTCCGTACCGTCCCCGTTTTAACAGTGGCGAAGGTGGCGACCGTCCTCAGCGTCCTTATAACCGCGAAGGTGGTGATCGTCCATATCGTCCCCGCTTCAACAGTGGTGAAGGTGGTGGCTACCGTAATAACAACGGTGGTGGCTATCGTCCGAGATTTAACAATGACCGTTCGCAGGGTGGCTATCGTCCGCGTCCGCGTACCAGTGATTACGATCCGAATGCTAAGTATAGCATCAAGAAGCAGATTGAGTACAAGGAACAGTTTGTTGATCCGAACGAACCGATTCGTCTGAATAAGTTCTTGGCTAATGCCGGTGTTTGCTCACGTCGCGAAGCTGATGAGTTTATCACAGCAGGTGTGGTTTCTGTAAACGGTGAAGTAGTAACTGAATTGGGTACAAAGATCAAACGCTCGGATGTGGTGAAGTTCCACGATGAACCGGTTAGCATCGAACGTAAGGTATACGTACTGTTGAATAAGCCGAAAGATACGGTTACTACATCGGATGATCCGCAGGAACGCCGCACGGTAATGGATCTGGTAAAAGGCGCTTGCAACGAACGCATTTATCCGGTAGGGCGTCTTGACCGCAACACGACTGGTGTACTTCTGTTGACAAATGACGGTGACCTGGCTTCCAAGCTGACACACCCGAAATTCTTGAAAAAGAAAATATATCATGTTCATCTGGACAAGAACCTGACAAAAGCAGATATGGATCAGATTGCAGCCGGCGTACAGTTGGAAGACGGTGAAATCCATGCAGATGCTATCAGCTACACAGATGATTTCAAGAAAGACCAGGTAGGTATCGAGATTCACTCCGGCAAGAACCGTATCGTTCGCCGTATTTTCGAATCACTGGGATATAAAGTAGTAAAACTCGACCGTGTATTCTTTGCCGGACTGACCAAAAAAGGTCTGCGCCGCGGAGACTGGCGTTACCTGTCGGAAGCAGAAGTAAACTACCTCCGCATGGGGTCGTTTGAGTAATATATAATATTGTATTAAAAAAGTTTTATGGAAAAGATTGGTAGAACAAAAATTGTTGATCTGTTGAAGCGCGAAGATATTGGCGCTATGGTCAATGTGAAAGGATGGGTTCGCACCCGCAGAGGTAGCAAACAAGTTAACTTTATCGCACTGAATGACGGTTCTACAATAAATAATGTGCAGATCGTAGTAGATCTGGCTAATTTCGATGAAGAGATGTTGAAACTGATTACTACCGGGGCTTGTATTAGCGTGAACGGAGTAATGGTGGAATCTGTGGGTTCCGGTCAGAAGGTGGAAGTGCAGGCTAAAGAAATCGAAGTGCTGGGTACTTGCGACAATACATATCCATTGCAGAAAAAAGGTCACTCCATGGAATTCTTGCGCGAGATCGCTCACTTGCGTCCGCGTACCAATACCTTTGGTGCAGTGTTCCGCATTCGTCACAACATGGCGATTGCTATTCACAAGTTTTTCCATGAAAAGGGATTTTTCTATTTCCATACACCGATTATTACAGGTTCCGACTGTGAAGGTGCCGGACAGATGTTTCAGGTAACTACCATGAATCTGTATGACTTGAAGAAAGACGAAAAAGGTTCTATCTCTTATGATGACGACTTCTTCGGCAAGCAGGCAAGTTTGACAGTATCCGGTCAGTTGGAAGGTGAATTGGCTGCCACTGCTTTGGGCGCTATCTACACATTCGGTCCTACTTTCCGTGCCGAAAACTCCAATACTCCCCGCCATTTGGCAGAGTTCTGGATGATTGAGCCGGAAGTTGCGTTCAACGACATTGCCGATAATATGGACCTGGCAGAAGAGTTTATCAAATATTGTGTGAAATGGGCGTTGGATAACTGTGCGGATGATGTGAAGTTCCTGAACGATATGTTCGATAAGGGCTTGATTGAACGTCTGCAAGGTGTATTGAAGGATGATTTCGTTCGTTTGCCTTATACGGATGGTATCAAGATTCTGGAAGATGCCGTTGCGAAAGGTCACAAGTTCGAATTCCCTGTTTACTGGGGGGTAGACTTGGCTTCCGAGCACGAACGTTATCTGGTGGAAGAACACTTCAAACGTCCGGTGATTCTGACTGATTATCCGAAGGAAATCAAAGCCTTCTATATGAAGCAGAACGAGGATGGGAAGACAGTACGTGCAATGGACGTTCTTTTCCCGAAGATCGGTGAGATCATTGGTGGTTCTGAACGTGAAGCGGATTATAACAAGTTGATGACTCGTATTGAAGAAATGCATATCCCGATGAAGGATATGTGGTGGTATCTGGATACCCGTAAGTTCGGTACTTGTCCTCACTCCGGTTTCGGACTCGGTTTTGAACGTCTGTTGCTGTTTGTAACAGGTATGTCAAATATCCGTGACGTGATACCGTTCCCACGTACACCGAGAAATGCTGATTTCTAATATTTCGGTATATTTATGTAAAACTCGCATAATCTTTTGATTGTGCGAGTTTTTTTATGCATTTGATTGTTACTTTCTCAAAATAAATCTTTATATTTGGACATGCGCATTCAAGAGTGTTAACTAAAATCATATTGTCATGAAAAAGCTCTATTTCTTTACCATGCTTTCAATTATGTTGTTAGCGGTAACAGGTGCGACGGCCCAAAAGAAAACCAAATTCAAACCGGCCGATTTGAAAGGGATCTGGCAGTTGTGCCATTATGTATCAGAATCTCCCGATGTTCCGGGATCGTTGAAACCCAGTAATACATTTAAGGTATTGAGTGATGACGGCAGAATCGTGAATTTTACCATTATTCCCGGTTCGGATGCGATTATCACAGGATATGGTACGTATAAACAGTTGACTGATGATTCTTATAAAGAGAGTATCGAGAAGAATATCCATCTTCCGATGCTCGATAATCAGGATAATATTCTGGAGTTTGAAATAAAGGATAATGATTATCTGCATTTGAAATACTTCATCAAGAACGATCTGAACGGAAATGAACTGAACGCTTGGTATTATGAGACCTGGAAACGGGTGGAGATGCCGGCTAAGTTTCCGGAAGATATTGTGCGATAAATTAGATTGCAATATAGATTCTTTGTTGTTTTTTGACCTCCCCGGTGTCAATCCGGAGGAGGCCTTTTTATTTTCTGCACCTTATCTACAAATATAGTAAGTTCCCCTTGTCATTCAACCCGATAAATCCAAAAAAAGCTAGAAATAGTTTGCCAATTCAAAGAAAAGCCGTACTTTTGCAAGCCGATTATTATCACAAAATGATAAGAGATTAATTCATAGCAAGTTAGTCCTCCTTTGTCCGGGGAGGCTGATATGTGGTGAAGAAAATTTTTAGTAGTAACATTTAAAAAACAAAATTAGAGTGGATACTTTAAGTTACAAGACCATTTCTGCAAACAAAGCGACCGTAACCAAAGAATGGGTTATCGTTGACGCTACAGACCAAACTTTAGGTCGTCTGGGAGCAAAAGTTGCAAAATTGCTGAGAGGAAAGTACAAACCAAACTTTACTCCTCACGTAGACTGCGGTGATAACGTTATTATCATCAATGCAGACAAAGTAAAACTGACTGGTAACAAATGGAATGACAGAGTATATTTGTCATATACAGGCTACCCTGGTGGTCAGAGAGAAATGACTCCTGCCCGTTTGATCACTAAACCGAACGGCGAAGAGAGATTACTGAAAAAAGTAGTGAAAGGTATGCTTCCTAAGAATATCTTGGGAGCTAAATTGCTGGGTAACCTGTATGTATACGCTGGTAGCGAACACAAACATGAAGCTCAGAGCCCGAAAATGATTGATATTAATTCATATAAATAAGATATAATGGAAGTAGTAAATGCATTAGGCAGACGTAAACGTGCAATTGCACGTGTATTCGTAAGCGAAGGTACAGGAAAGATTACTATTAACAAGAGAGACCTTGCAGAGTACTTTCCATCAACTATACTTCAGTATGTTGTAAAACAACCATTGAACAAGCTGGGTGCTGCTGAGAAGTATGACATCAAAGTAAACTTGTGTGGTGGTGGTTTCACTGGCCAGTCTCAGGCATTGCGTTTGGCAATCGCTCGCGCATTGGTTAAGATGAACGCTGAAGATAAGGCTGCACTTCGTGCTGAAGGCTTCATGACTCGTGACCCACGTTCTGTAGAGCGTAAGAAACCGGGACAGCCGAAAGCTCGTAGAAGATTCCAGTTCAGCAAGCGTTAATGTGCTGCCTGACCGAGGAATATGTTTAGTATCTAAACTACTGGGACTCTGCTCATAGACTACCCAGCGGTTGGTTTAGAAAAAACAAAAAAGAAAGTAAACGATTTAAAGAAAAAACAAGATGTCAAGAACAAATTTTGATACTTTATTGGAAGCCGGTTGCCACTTCGGACACCTTAAGAGAAAGTGGAACCCTGCAATGGCTCCTTATATTTTCATGGAACGCAATGGTATTCACATCATTGATCTCCACAAAACAGTTGCAAAAGTAGACGAAGCTGCTGAAGCTTTGAAACAGATTGCCAAATCAGGCAAGAAAGTTCTTTTTGTTGCTACTAAAAAACAAGCAAAGCAGGTTGTTGCTGAGAAAGCTCAATCTGTTAATATGCCTTATGTAATCGAGCGCTGGCCGGGTGGTATGTTGACCAACTTCCCGACTATCCGTAAGGCTGTGAAGAAGATGGCTACTATCGATAAATTGACTAACGATGGTACATATTCTAACCTTTCTAAGAGAGAAGTTCTTCAGATCTCTCGTCAACGTGCAAAATTGGACAAGACTTTGGGCTCTATCGCTGACCTGACTCGTCTGCCGTCTGCATTGTTCGTTATCGACGTAATGAAAGAAAATATCGCAGTTCGTGAAGCTAACCGTCTGGGTATCCCTGTATTCGGTATCGTTGATACTAACTCTGATCCTACAAACGTTGACTTCGTAATTCCTGCTAACGATGACGCTACTAAATCGGTAGAAGTTATCCTGGATGCTTGCTGTGCTGCAATGATCGAAGGTTTGGAAGAAAGAAAAGCTGAAAAGATCGATATGGAAGCTGCTGGTGAAGCTCCTGCAAACAAAGGCAAGAAGAAATCAGTAAAAGCAAGACTCGACAAGTCTGATGAAGAAGCTATCAACGCAGCGAAAGCTGCTGCCTTCATCAAGGAAGACGAAGAGGCTTAAATATATAAATGTGCCAATTTGCTAGCGTGCAGGCGTGTGGTAGTTACCTCATCCTGCATTGTATTGGCAGATTGGCACATTTTTTGTTTTGAAAATTATTATTCATTTAAATAAAGGAAATTATTATGGCTGTAACTATGGCTGATATTACCAAGCTGCGCAAAATGACCGGAGCTGGTATGATGGATTGCAAGAACGCATTAACAGAAGCTGAAGGCGATTACGACAAGGCAATGGAAATTATCCGTAAGAAAGGACAAGCTGTTGCTGCTAAGCGTTCAGAACGTGATGCTTCTGAAGGTTGCGTTTTGGCTAAGACTACTGGTGACTATGCCGTTGTCATTGCTCTGAAGTGTGAAACTGACTTTGTGGCTCAGAATGCTGATTTTGTGAAACTGACTCAGGATATTCTTGATCTTGCTGTGGCTAACAAATGCAAGACATTGGACGAAGTAAAAGCTTTGCCGATGGGTAACGGTACTGTACAGGATGCAGTGGTTGACCGTAGCGGTATCACAGGTGAGAAAATGGAGCTTGATGGTTACATGACTGTAGAGGGTGCAAGCACTGCTGTTTACAACCACATGAACAGAAACGGTCTTTGTACCATTGTTGCTTTTAACAAGAACGTTGATGAACAGTTGGCTAAGCAAGTAGCTATGCAGATTGCTGCCATGAATCCGATTGCTATTGATGAAGACGGTGTTTCTGAAGAAGTAAAGGAAAAGGAAATTGCTGTTGCTATCGAGAAAACAAAAGCTGAACAGGTACAGAAAGCTGTAGAAGCTGCTTTGAAGAAAGCTAACATCAACCCTGCTCATGTAGATAGCGAAGAGCACATGGAAAGTAATATGGCTAAGGGCTGGATTACAGCTGAAGATATAGCTAAGGCAAAGGAAATTATTGCTACCGTTTCTGCTGAAAAGGCTGCACATCTGCCGGAACAAATGATTCAGAACATCGCTAAGGGTCGTCTGGGTAAGTTCTTGAAGGAAGTTTGTCTGCTGAACCAGGAAGATATTATGGACGCTAAGAAGACTGTAAGAGAAGTATTGGCAGCTGCTGATCCTGAACTGAAGGTTCTTGACTTTAAGCGCTTCACTCTGAAAGCTGAATAATCTATCTCAAAAAGATAATAGAGAAGGGCGGAACTTTGATGGTTTCCGCCCTTTTTCATTATCCTCCGACTCCTTTGGTCTTTGTATATCCTTCTTTTATCAACAGGTCTATCACTTTCTGTTTGAAATCTCCCTGTACGATGATTTCCCCGTCTTTGGCCGAACCTCCGACTCCGCATTTACTTTTTAGCATTTTCCCGAGTTCTTTTTGGTCATTCTCTGTTCCAACGAATCCGGTGATGAGTGTAACTACTTTGCCGCCACGGTTTTTTCTGTCGAGAGAAACCCGAAGGTTCTGTTTATTCTTGTCCAGCGTCACTTGTTCCTGATCGTCATCCATGTCATAGTTGAAATCAGGATTTGTAGAGTAGACCACGTTCAATCTATCTTTCCAATCATTATTTTTCATATACTTCAGCTTTTATTGTGTCAAAAGTAATATTTTGTGGGGAACTTTGCAATCTTTTGTTTACTTTGGCGTCTAATAATAAAACGAAATAAGACTAATAAACAGAAAATGATGAAACGATCCATAGCGTTTGCTCTCATATGTTCTTTTACTATTTCTCTTTGGGCACAAACATTTAAAGGCAGAGTCGTTGATCTTGCAGGAAATCCGATCCCCTATGCGGCACTCTATCTGAAAGAACTTAAAACAGGCTTCACTACCGATGATAACGGCTGTTTTCAGACCTCGCTCCCGGCGGGACAATATACCTGTGAGGTTTCTTCTTTAGGTTTCGCCGGACAAACATTCTCCTTTTCCATATCTGCCGGAGATGTGGAAAAGAATATTGTGCTCTCCGAACAAATATATAGTCTGCGGGAAGTGAATGTGGTGAAAGGTGCGGAAGATCCGGCCTATTCCGTAATGCGTAAGGCGATTGCGAATGCTCCTTATTACCGGACACAGGTGAAGGGATTTAGGGCCGGAACCTATCTGAAAGGCACAGGAAAAATGAAGACTATTCCCGCAATTCTAAAGTTGTCGAAGGAAGTCAGGAAAGAGTCGAAAGAGTTTCTGGGCAAGTTGTTTGTGATGGAGGAACAGAGAGTGGTGACTTTTAAGGCACCCTCTACTTGGGAGAATCAGGTAAAGGCCTATTCCAATTCATTTCCCGAGGAGATGGAGGTCAGAATCGGTCTGACCACTATTAACTTTTACGAGCCTACTATCTTCGATAAAGTATCACCGCTAAGTGCCGGAGCATTCTCTTATTACCGTTTTAAACTGGAAGGCTGCTATAGTGAAGGCAACCATCTGATCAATAAAATAAAAGTCCTCCCCAAGCAAGACAGTCCGCGTCTGGTGTCCGGAGATTTGTATATTGTGGAAGATCTCTGGTGCGTCTCTGCGGCTGAATTTTCTATCCGTATGAGTGGCCTGAAAGCTACGGTCAAGGCAACTTGTAAAGAAGTTCAGCCTTCTGTTTTCCTGGCTACCTCCACAAGTATGTCCTGTGAAATCAAAATGATGGGATTTTCTGCAGAGGCTTCCTATCTGGCAGCAGTACATTATACGAATGTGGAAATAGCAGACCGTCAGCAAGTGATGAATGGGGCTTCTGATGCCTCACCGAAACAAAACAGGAAGCAGCAGAAGCTTGTAAAGCAGATAGAAGAACTGTCGACGAAGGAGGACTTGACTTTGAGTGAAGCCTATAAGCTATCTAAGCTGATGGAAAAGAACATTGCCGAATCCGATACTGCACGTTCTCCGCATAAATATGAACGTAAAGTGAGAAAGAGAGAAGTGAATATAAAGACCGATTCGCTGGCGGACAAAAAGGATTCGCTTTATTGGGCAGCTGTCAGAAGTGTTCCTTTGCGTCCGGAAGAAATACAGAGTTATATCCATAAAGAAGAGTTATCCCTCTCCAAAGACTCCCTTCAGGAGAATGATTCGGCTAAAACAACAGTTGGGAAAAAGATCATTCAAACATTCCTGATGGGTGAAACCTATCGTACTTCAGACAAGAAAGCATGGATTGGCTGGAAAGGCTTGCCTTCCTATGTGCCTGAGTATAATTTTGTAGATGGCTTCTGGCTGGGAGCTAAGTTTGAAACAGGGTTGAAATTATCGGAGGCCTCTACTTTGCAATTCACTCCTTCTGCTTATTATACCACTGCCCGTAAAGCGGTAGCAGGGCAAAGTGAACTCTCCTTGAGTTATGCTCCGAGGCAACGGGGATACCTGGAACTGTCCGGCGGAGTTCTTTCTGCCGATTATAATGGAGAAAGTGGAGAATCCCGTCTGATAAATACCGTTGCCTCTTCTTTCTTCGGGCGGAATGATGTGAAACTCTATGAGAAGCGTTTCCTGTCTTTCCAAAATAAGATCGAACTGGCGAATAGTTTGTTGCTTTCTACCTCGCTTTCCTGGCAGCGACGACAGATGCTGGAGAATCATATACACCGGAGCTGGTTCAAGAAAGAAGCGGAGTCGAATATTCCGGACAGCCGGGCATTCTATCCGATGCCGGAAAATGAATTGTTGAAAGCTTCCTTTGCCTTGGAATATACACCAGCTCATTATTACCGGATGTACAGAGGAAAGAAAGTATATGAAGAATCCAAATGCCCTACCTTTACATTGCGTTATGACCGTGCTTTCCCGTTGAAAGGGGCTTTGCCTTCTCCGTCCTATCACTTGGCGGAGTTTTCGGCCAGGCAGAGCATAGAGTTCGGAATGTTTAATACACTAGACTGGGCTGTTAATGCCGGAACATTCTGGAATAAGAGCGGTATGCAATTCCCCGATTTCAAGCATTTTGCGACCACAGGTTTGCCGGTGACGGAACGCTCGTTTGATACAGGATTCTCTTTGCTGGATAATTATGCATACTCTACCAATACCCGTTGGGTACAAGCTAATATTTCCTGGTACACACCCTGTCTGTTGCTGAAATTTCTTCCTTTTCTGAAAAAGAAGAACCTCGATGAAGCGCTGCATCTCCGTACACTTGTGGAATACGACCGCCGTCCCTATTCGGAAATCGGTTACTCCATCGGATTCATGAAACTGGCACGGTTAGGCGTCTTCCTTGGCTTCGACAGTTTGAAATACCGCTCGGCGGGAGTTTCCGTCAGCATTCCGTTGTCAATGTTTGCGGGAGAATAGCACCTGTGTAGAAATAGTATGAATCATTCTTGCAATTCCGAAAAAAAACGTATTTTTGTCAATCTTATAACCTGAATAAATAAAAGAAATGGCCGAGAACCAAAAGATACAGCAGATAGATTGTACGAAAGTGCCGGAGCCTACTTTGCGCAGACTGCCTTGGTACTTGTCGAATGTCAAGTTGCTGAAGCAAAGAGGCGAACGTTTTGTCTCTTCTACGCAGATATCTAAGGAAATAAATATTGACGCTTCACAGATAGCAAAAGACTTGTCGTATGTGAATATCTCCGGGCGTACACGTGTCGGGTACGAGGTCGATGCGCTCATTGAGGTTTTAGAGCACTTCCTGGGGTTTACGGAGATACATAAGGCTTTTCTTTTTGGAGTCGGCAGTTTGGGAGGCGCACTTTTGCAGGACTCCGGTCTGAAGCATTTCGGGCTTGAGATTGTGGCTGCTTTTGATGTAGACCCGACTTTGGTCGGCACTAACCTCAACGGGATTCCTATCTACCATTCGGACGACTTTCTGAAGAAGATGGAAGAATATGACGTGCAGATTGGCGTGCTGACCGTTCCTATCGAGATTGCCCAGTGCATCACAGATATGATGGTGGACGGGGGAATCAAGGCAGTCTGGAACTTTACCCCGTTCCGTATCCGTGTACCTGAGGACATCGTGGTACAGAATACATCCCTTTACGCTCATCTGGCGGTGATGTTCAACCGCCTTAATTTTAACGAAATCAAATAATGAAGATTATTGCCGTAGGAATGAACTATGCCCTGCACAATCAGGAGCTGGGACATACATCCGTAAATAAAGAACCGGTTATTTTCATGAAGCCCGATTCGGCTATTCTGAAAGATGGCAAACCGTTCTTTATCCCCGATTTTTCGAATGAAGTACATTATGAGACGGAGCTTGTAGTACGCATCAACCGTCTGGGAAAGAATATTTCTCCCCGTTTTGCCAGTCGTTATTATGATGCATTGACGGTAGGCATTGACTTTACCGCCCGTGACCTGCAACGGAAATTCCGCGAAGCGGGCAATCCGTGGGAACTTTGCAAAGGTTTTGACTCTTCTGCCGCTATCGGCACCTTTGTTCCGGTAGACCGCTACAAAGATATCCAGTCTCTGAATTTCAATCTGATGATTGACGGCAAGGAAGTGCAGCGCGGCTGTACAGCCGATATGCTTTTCAAAGTTGATGACATCATTGCCTACGTCAGTAAGTTTGTGACTTTGAAGATTGGCGATTTACTATTTACGGGCACGCCTGCCGGAGTAGGGCCGGTCAGTATCGGTCAGCACTTGCAGGGATATCTTGAAGGTGAAAAGCTGCTTGACTTCTACATACGTTGACCCGTATATTCTTTATTTGACTCATTTATTAAATAGTTTATGAAAATAAGAGTAGGTTTTGGCTTCGACGTACATCAGTTGGTCGAAGGTCGTGAGTTGTGGCTGGGCGGTATCCGTCTGGAACATTCCAAAGGGTTGTTGGGACATTCGGATGCTGACGTATTGCTGCATACGGTTTGCGATGCCTTGTTGGGAGCGGCCAATATGCGCGATATCGGTTATCATTTTCCGGATACTGCCGGAGAGTACAAGAATATCGATAGCAAGATTCTTTTGAAGAAGACGGTAGAGCTAATTGCGACCAAAGGATACCGTGTAGGGAATATCGATGCGACTATTTGCGCGGAACGTCCCAAACTGAAAGCTCATATTCCTTTGATGCAGGAAACGATGGCAACCGTCATGGGAATCGATGCGGAAGACATCTCGATCAAGGCAACTACGACGGAGAAACTCGGTTTTACCGGACGGGAAGAAGGCATTTCCGCTTATGCTACCGTGTTGATAGAGAAGGATTGACAAAGCAGATTACTAACCCCCTTAAACAATAAATAGTATGAATCGAACTTTAAAATTATTCTTAGCACTGGTCTCTTTGTGTATGACCGTCTTTTGCTTCGCCCAAAAGAGCGAATTACGCTTCAATAAAGATGGTAAATTTAAAATCGTACAGTTCACCGACGTCCATTTCAAGTATAAGAATCCCGCTTCCGACATAGCACTGGAACGTATTAATCAGGTACTCGACGAAGAACAACCTGATTTTGTAATCTTCACCGGAGACATCGTTTATTCCGCACCGGCAGATAAAGGTATGTTGCAGGTGCTGGAACAGGTATCGAAGCGTAAGCTGCCGTTTGTTGTCACTTTCGGCAATCATGATAATGAACAGGGAATGACGCGGGAACAGCTATATGACATCATCTGTCAGGTACCCGGCAATCTGATGCCGGATCGTGGCTCGGTCCTTTCTCCGGATTATGTATTGACCGTGAAAGCCTCTTCCGATGCGAAGAAGGATGCAGCCATCCTGTATTGCATGGACTCTCATTCTTACTCCCCGCTGAAGGATGTGAAAGGTTACGCATGGCTCACGTTCGATCAGGTCAACTGGTATCGTCAGCAGAGCGCAGCCTATACAGCACAGAACGGCGGGAAGCCATTGCCGGCACTTGCTTTCTTCCACATTCCTGTGCCGGAATACAATGAAGCTGCTTCCGACGAAAATGCCATCCTGCGCGGAACCCGCATGGAAGAAGCCTGTGCTCCGAAACTGAATACGGGCATGTTTGCTGCCATGAAAGAGTCCGGAGATGTGATGGGAATATTCGTGGGGCATGATCATGACAATGATTATGCAGTGATGTGGAAAGGAATCCTGTTGGCTTACGGTCGTTTCACAGGCGGAAATACAGAATACAATCACCTGCCGAACGGTGCCCGTATCATCGTGCTTGATGAAGGCGCCCGCACGTTCACTTCCTGGATTCGTCAGAAAGACGGGATTGTCGACAAAGTGACCTATCCGGCAAGTTTCGTCAAAGACGACTGGACCAAGCGTTAACTATTGCCAGCTTCACATTGCTGAGGCGGGTATATTTGGAACCGTAGCTTTCGAACAGGCGTGACACCCGCGCCGATGCTACATATATAATTTCTCCCGAGCGATATTCATGCTCTATTCCGGATAGAGTGCATGATACCGCACTGGGAGTTTTTGATGGGATGCTCATCGTCACCAGGTTGCCGCTGGCGTCGTTCAGAGTCAGTATCTGCTTGACGAAAAATTGCGGAGTCGTTCCGTATACTCTTGTTTTATACGGATCGTCTTCCAGGCGTACCCGCATGACTTTCAACTTTAAGTCCGTCAGCTTCTCGTTCACTTCTCCCAGATAGCGGCTTTTTCGGCGTACCTCTTTGCTCTTCCGCAGCATCACGTCCAGATGTACCGAATGATATGCCTGCGCTATTTTGACGAAACGCTCCTGTTTGGGAATCTTCGGAGTAAACTTATAGGCGATCCAGCTTAGATAGGCAGGATCGACTTTGAGGATTTCGTGCAGGAAGTGTCCCCTGTATTTGCCGAAAAAGATGAGGTCGTCACCGTTGCTCTGCATTCTCTTCTCGTTGTAATCCATCAGGATGAGGCACCGTCGCGAATAATAAAACATGGTGCTTGCTATCCGCAGGGACTCGTTGATATCCGGAGATAAATCGTGTATATAGAGAATCGATTGCTTTTCGGGCAGGGGAGAGTAGAGCCAAAGGGAATAGTTGGGCTTTCCCGGTCGGGGCAACACCACCAGATAAACCCCTGCCTCTTTAAAGGAGGCTCTGCCTCGGTTGTATTCATTCAGTTTGGCATACAATAAGGCTTGCTCGCTTTCGGAAATTCCCGGTAATTTTGGATTAGCCATAATTGTTCTCGCTTTTGGTATAATTCAAATATACTGATTTTCTTTCAGAAAAGCAAGCCTTGGCGGGAGTTTCTTCGAATAAAGCCTGTTGGTGAAGTTAACTCGTTTCCGATTCAGATTTGAATCAACCGCTGATTCGCATTAATAGTTAATAAAGCGAAAATAAAAATTAAGTCCGAAGATTATTCTTCTCATAACATCATAAGGTGTTCAGATCAATGACACAAAAAGAGAAAGGTAGTATTGTAGCAATAATTCATCGATTTACCTAGAAAATAAAGAATCTTTCAAAATCAGCACCCACATCTATACGAAAGACTTTGACTAATTATGCGGTAACCGCCAATCATTTATTAATAAATTCTTTCATCGTTTATTATAAACGTCCTCCAAGTTTATTATAAACTCTAATTTCGTTATTCCTGCAATAAACATCCATTTTAAGCAACAAAAAGGGCTGCAATTCCCATAAGGAATCGCAGCCCTTAGCTTGTATCAGACTATCCAACAAGCATTACCCGGAGTGGGAATGCCTGCAATCTGTTATTATATAATACTTATTATTGCTCATATTTCGTCTATATTATCAATGTTATTGAATTTGCTTCCGGTTTACACTTACAAAGATACAACATTAAAAGCGGTTTGTCAAGTCCTCCATGCTTCTTTCATACATCTGATTACAAATCATACGGATTTGCGCCGAATGATAGTCAGTAGTATCTTGAATCATTTTTAAACCGTTTTGAATAATTAAAGAGACAGTAGGAAATGATTGTCTGATGATGGCAATGGGGCTGTTGCCTGTTCATTCATTAGGGGACACAAACTTTTCATTTCCTTTTTTATGGCTGTCTGACTATAATCTTGTACTTTTGTATTCTTCTAATGATTGGAAATTCGGATGAAAGAACGAGATAAAAGAGTATTGGTCGGCATGAGTGGCGGTATAGACAGTACCGCTACCTGTCTGATGCTACAAGAGCAGGGATATGAAATAGTAGGAGTCACGATGCGTGTTTGGGGAGACGAGCCTCAGGATGCCCGCGAACTGGCTGCACGAATGGGAATTGAACATTATGTGGCTGACGAGCGTATACCTTTTAAGGAGACCATCGTGAAGAACTTTATCGATGAGTACAAGCAAGGACGTACCCCGAATCCGTGCGTGATGTGCAACCCCTTGTTTAAATTCCGTGTATTGGCGGAATGGGCCGACAAGCTGGACTGCGCCTACATTGCGACCGGACATTACTCCCGCCTGGAAGAGCGGAGCGGGCACATCTATATTGTAGCGGGAGATGATGATAAAAAAGATCAGTCCTACTTCCTATGGCGGCTGGGGCAGGATATACTGAAGCGGTGTATCTTCCCGTTGGGCGACTATACGAAAATAAAGGTGCGTGAGTACTTGGCGGAGAAAGGATATGAAGCTAAGTCTAAGGAAGGCGAAAGTATGGAAGTCTGTTTCATTCAGGGAGATTACCGTGATTTTCTGCGCGAGCAATGTCCGGAACTGGATACGGAGATCGGTCCGGGATGGTTTGTCAACTCCGAAGGAGTGAAGTTGGGACAGCATAAGGGAGCACCTTATTATACCATCGGTCAGCGGAAAGGACTGGAGATAGCCTTGGGAAAGCCCGCTTATGTGCTGAAAATCAATCCGCAGAAGAATACAGTGATGCTGGGAGATGCCGAACAACTGCAGACGGAATATATGCTGGCGGAACAAGACCGGATAGTAGATGAGCAAGAATTGTTCTCTTGTGAGAATCTTGCGGTGAGAATCCGTTACCGCAGCCGACCGATACCTTGTCGGGTGAAACGCCTCGAAGACGGACGCTTGTTGGTGCGTTTCCTTGAGACGGCTTCGGCTGTTGCCCCCGGTCAGTCTGCCGTGTTCTACGATGGACGGCGGGTACTTGGCGGTGCGTTTATCGCTTCGCAGCGGGGGATCGGACTGGTGATCATAGAGAATAAAGACAAATTGTAGAATAAAATAAATAGAGAGATTTAGATGAAAAGATTAGTATTAGCGGCATTGATCCTGACTACAGCGGTGGGAGCATCTGCTCAATTTACCTCTACCGATACCTTGAAATATCGGATCAGCCTCACAGATAAGGCTGCAACCACTTATTCCATCCAGCAACCGGAGGAGTTCCTTTCCAGAAAATCCATCGACCGCAGGTTGAGACAGAAGCTGGCTATCGACTCTACCGACTTGCCGGTATGCAAGAAGTATGTAGATGCCATACGAAAGAAAGGCGTCCATGTGCTTGTCACCGGAAAATGGGATAATTTCGTTACAGTCTCCTGCAATGACAGTATGCTGATCGATGAAATAGCCAAACTGCCTTTTGTCCGTTCCACCGAGAAAGTGTGGCAGGGAAAAGTGTCGGCAGTTACCAAAAGAGATTCGCTGATCAATGATCCGCAGCGTTCGGACAGCCTGTATGGGCCCGCTATCACTCAGATTGAAATGAGCCGAGCCAACCTTCTCCACGATGCCGGATTCAAGGGACAGGGCATGACGATTGCCGTTATCGACGCCGGATTTCATAATGCGGACAGAATCGAAGCGATGAAGAATATCCGCATACTCGGAACACGCGACTTTGTGAACCCCGAAGCGGACATCTATGCCGAAAGCAACCACGGTATGTCAGTGCTGTCTTGTATGGCAATGAATCAGCCGAATGTCATGGTCGGCACCGCACCGGAAGCCTCCTACTGGTTGCTTCGCAGTGAGGATGAGGCTTCTGAGCATTTGGTAGAGCAGGATTACTGGGCGGCAGCCATCGAATTTGCCGATAGTGTGGGCGTGGATGTTGTGAATACCTCACTGGGTTATTATACCTTTGACGACCCGACCAAGAACTATCGTTACCGTGACCTGAACGGACACTATGCACTGATGTCAAGGGAGGCTTCGAAGGCGGCAGATAAGGGTATGGTCCTCGTTTGCAGTGCCGGTAACTCTGGCAGCGGCTCATGGAAGAAAATCACTCCTCCGGGCGATGCCGAGAATGTACTGACTGTAGGTGCTATTGATAAGAAGAAGTTACTGGCCCCGTTCTCTTCTGTCGGCAATACTGCCGACGGACGTGTGAAACCGGATGTCGTAGCAGTCGGCCTCAAGGCGGATATAGTGGGCACAGACGGTAATCTTCGTCTGGCCAACGGAACCTCTTTCTCTTCTCCTATCATGTGCGGAATGGTAGCTTGCCTGTGGCAGGCCTGCCCGAAGTTGACCGCCAAAGAAGTGATCGAACTGGTGCGCAGCGTAGGCGACAGATCCGATTTTCCGGACAACATCTACGGTTATGGCATTCCGGATCTCTGGAAAGCATACCAAATGAGCAAAGAATAACGAACGGTCCGCTATTCTTCGTTGTTAGGCTATATCAACTTCGCATCTCATTATAGAAATGTGTCATTCATTTATCGTTAATTATGCCTATGGATTCTCTTTCCCTACTAGAGCTAAATGCGCTTGTCCGGCGAAGTCTGGAGCAATGTCTGCCCGATGAATATTGGATACAGGCAGAACTGAGCGATGTCCGTTCCAATACTACCGGACACTGCTATCTGGAGTTTGTGCAGAAAGACCCGCGCAGCAACAATCTCGTAGCCAAGGCACGGGGTATGATCTGGAGTAATATCTACCGCTTGCTGAAACCTTACTTTGAGGAAACTACCGGACAGTTATTTGCTTCCGGCATCAAAGTCCTGGTGAAAGTAACAGTCCAGTTTCACGAACTCTACGGTTACAGTCTGACTGTTCTCGATATCGACCCTGCCTATACGCTGGGCGATATGGCCCGCCGCCGTCGTGAGATACTCATGCAACTCGAAGAAGAAGGAGTACTGACTTTGAATAAAGAATTGGAAATGCCGGTTCTTCCTCAACGTATAGCGGTCATTTCCTCTGCCACCGCAGCCGGATACGGAGATTTCTGTCATCAGTTGCAGCACAATTCTGGCGGATTCTTTTTCTATACCGAACTGTTTCCGGCGTTGATGCAGGGCAATCAGGTGGAAGAGTCCGTATTGGCTGCATTGGATCGCATCAATGACCGGGTGAACGAGTTTGATGTAGTGGTTATCATACGAGGCGGAGGGGCGACTTCGGATTTATCCGGTTTTGATACGTACCTCTTGGCGGCCGCTTGTGCCCAGTTCCCGTTGCCCGTCATCACCGGTATCGGTCACGAGCGGGACGATACGGTGCTCGACTCTGTGGCACATACCCGGGTGAAGACTCCGACGGCTGCTGCCGAACTTCTGATTCACCGGATCACCGAATCGGCAGATCATCTGGAAGAGTTATCCGCCCGTCTGCAACAAGGGGCGTATGCCCTGCTCGAACAGGAAGGACGGAGGCTGGAAATGATTCAGACCCGCATCCCGAACCTTGTTCACCGAAAACTTACAGATGCCCGCTTTGCCTTGCTGGCAGCCGGAAAAGACTTGGCGCAAGCCACTCAGACCCTGTTGTCCCGTCATCGTCACCGACTGGAACTTTTGCGGCAACGTGTGGCGGATGCTTCTCCCGACAAACTGCTGAGTCGTGGATATAGCATCACGCTGAAAGACGGAAAAGCGGTCACGGATGCCGCTTCGCTGAACCCCGGAGACCAGTTAGTGACCCGTCTGGCTAAGGGAAGTTTCACTTCCGAAGTCCGGCTCGATGAGCATTATTATTCATCTTAAATACAATAAATATGGCAGCTAAAAAAGAAACATACTCTCAGGCAATGGAGCGTCTTGAGAAGATAGTCCGTCAGATAGACAACAACGAACTGGATATCGACACTTTGAGCGAAAAAATAAAAGAAGCCAATGAAATTATTGCCTTTTGCACCGAGAAACTGACAAAAGCGGATCGGGAAGTCGAAAAATTGTTGCAAGAAAGGCGGCAGTCTGAATAATAAAAGTTATTTTTGCGAATCAAAGCGTAAAATAAACTAATACATAACGATATGAAAGAAATAGACTGGGCGAATCTGTCGTTCGGATACATGAAGACAGATTACAATGTGAGAATCAATTTCCGTAACGGCGCATGGGGCGAACTGGAAGTCAGCAGTGATGAACATCTCAATCTGCACATGGCAGCTACTTGTCTGCACTATGGTCAGGAAGCTTTTGAAGGTTTGAAGGCTTTCCGCGGCAAAGACGGTAAAGTACGTATCTTCCGTCTGGAAGAAAATGCGGCACGTCTGCAATCTACTTGTCAGGGCATTCTGATGGCCGAACTGCCGACCGAACGTTTCAAGGAAGCGATTCTGAAAGTTGTAAAGCTGAACGAACGTTTCATTCCGCCTTATGAAACCGGTGCTTCTCTATACATTCGTCCGTTACTGATCGGAACAAGTGCCCAGGTAGGCGTACATCCTGCCGAAGAATATATGTTCGTGGTATTTGTAACTCCGGTAGGGCCTTACTTCAAAGGTGGTTTCTCTACCAATCCGTATGTGATTATCCGCGAGTTCGACCGTGCCGCTCCTCATGGAACGGGTATCTACAAGGTAGGCGGTAACTATGCGGCCAGTCTGCGTGCCAACAAGAAAGCGCACGATCTGGGCTATTCCTGCGAGTTTTATCTGGATGCAAAAGAAAAGAAATATATCGACGAGTGTGGCGCAGCCAACTTCTTCGGAATTAAAGATAATACGTACATTACTCCGAAATCATCTTCTATCCTGCCTTCGATCACCAACAAGAGTCTGATGCAGTTGGCAGAAGATATGGGCATCAAGGTAGAACGCCGTCCGATACCGGAAGAAGAACTGGAAACGTTTGAAGAAGCGGGCGCTTGCGGTACGGCTGCGGTAATCAGCCCGATTCAGCGTATTGATGACCTGGAGAACGGAAAGTCATATGTTATCTCTAAGGACGGCAAGCCGGGACCGGTCTGCACGAAACTGTATAATAAGTTGCGTGGCATTCAGTACGGTGACGAACCGGATACACATGGTTGGGTGACGATTGTGGAATAATTGATCTTTAAGTATAATCTCTTTTAATTGCGTAATTACTATGTTGAAACAAAATTCAGAGTTGCGTGCTCAAGCACGTGAAGCCCTTCGTGGAAAGTGGCCTATGGCAGCCGTTGCTGCTCTTATTTATTCGGCTATCGCCGGTGGTTTGTCTTCCATTCCTTTTATTGGATGGATCGGGTCTTTGTTGGTCGGACTGCCTGTTGCATACGGCTTTGCTATTTTGATGCTGGCTGTATTCAGAGGAGCGGAAGAGGTTGATCTGGGAGTGTTGTTCGCAGGATTTCAGGAATATAGCCGTATCTTGACTACTAAGCTGTTGCAGGCTGTTTATACCTGCTTGTGGTCATTGCTGTTGCTGATTCCGGGTATCATTAAGCATTATTCTTATGCGATGACGGACTATATTCTGAGAGACGAACCTGAATTGTGTAACAATGCTGCCATTGAAAGAAGTATGGCAATGATGGAAGGCAACAAGATGAAATTGTTCCTGCTTGATTTGAGCTTCATCGGTTGGGCTATCCTTTGCCTCTTTACTTTCGGTATCGGATTCTTCGTTTTGCAACCCTACGTGCAAGTATCTCACGCTGCTTTCTATGAAGATTTGAAAGCTCAGCAAGGCGGTATTAATATCAATGTAGAAGTAACTGTAGAAAGCTAATAAGCGAATAAATATCATTCTATAGAATGGAGTACGGAGCAATCTGTACTCCATTTATTTTTGTAGTTTACGCCAAAAGTAAGTACCTTTGCGTCCTAATCAGTAATGAGATGGGAAAGAATAAATTAGAGAAGTTTGCCGATATGGCGAGTTACCCGCATGTGTTCGAATATCCTTATTCGGCGGTGGATAATGTGCCTTTTGACATGAAGGGAAAATGGCATCAGGAGTTTTTCGGAAATGATCATCCGATTGTGCTCGAACTGGGCTGCGGACGGGGTGAATATACCGTCGGACTGGGCCGGATGTTTCCCGATAAGAACTTTATAGCAGTTGATATCAAAGGCTCCAGAATGTGGACAGGCGCCACGGAGTCCTTGCAGGCAGGAATGAAGAACGTCGCTTTCCTGCGTACAAATATCGAAATCATCGAACGTTTTTTTGCAGCAGGTGAAGTCAGCGAAATCTGGCTGACCTTCTCCGATCCGCAGATGAAAAAGGCTACCAAACGGCTGACCTCCACTTACTTCATGGAGCGCTACCGTAAATTCCTGAAACCGGATGGAATCATCCATCTGAAAACCGACAGTAACTTTATGTTCACTTATACAAAGTACATGATAGAAGCCAATCAGCTTCCTGTCGAGTTTATCACCGAAGATTTGTATCATTCGGATTTGGTAGACGATATCCTGAGTATTAAGACTTACTATGAACAACAATGGCTTGATCGTGGTTTAAATATCAAATATATCAAGTTCCGCCTTCCGCAAGAGGGAGTTTTGCAGGAACCGGATGTGGAAATAGAACTTGATCCGTACCGTAGCTACAACCGTAGCAAGCGGAGCGGACTGCAAACGAGCAAATGATAAGTAATAAGTGACAAGTAATAAGTAATAAATAGTAATTGAGTGGAGTTCTTAACTTTCCACTCTCAATTCTGAACTAATTATGGCTCTTTATCCGAAATTAATATTGGATGCGCTGGCAACGGTGCGTTATCCCGGTACGGGAAAGAATCTGGTGGAAGCGGAGATGGTCGCCGACAATCTCCGCATTGATGGCATGGCAGTCAGCTTTTCGTTGATATTTGAAAAGCCGACCGATCCGTTCATGAAATCAATGTTGAAGGCTGCTGAAACAGCTATCCATACATATGTGTCACCAGATGTACAGGTAACTATAACAACGGAAAGCAAGCAGGCAGCCCGTCCGGAAGTGGGCAAACTGCTTCCGCAAGTAAAGAATATAATTGGTATCTCTTCTGGTAAGGGAGGGGTAGGCAAATCTACCGTATCTGCAAATTTGGCGGTGGCTTTGGCTAAGTTGGGCTATAAGGTCGGTTTGCTTGATGCTGATATTTTCGGTCCTTCCATGCCGAAGATGTTTCAAGTGGAAGATGCCCGTCCGTATGCGGAAAAGATCGATGGACGTGACTTGATAATTCCGGTAGAGAAATACGGTGTGAAACTGCTTTCTATCGGTTTCTTCGTTGATCCGGATCAGGCTACACTCTGGCGTGGCGGTATGGCGAGCAACGCATTGAAGCAGTTGATTGGCGATGCCGATTGGGGTGATCTTGATTATTTCCTGATTGACCTTCCTCCCGGCACAAGTGACATTCATCTGACCGTTGTCCAGACGTTGGCAATGACGGGGGCAATTGTTGTTAGTACTCCGCAGGCGGTAGCGCTGGCGGATGCCCGCAAGGGAATCAATATGTTTACGAATGATAAAGTGAATGTACCTATTTTAGGACTGGTTGAGAATATGGCTTGGTTTACACCTGCCGAACTGCCGGAGAATAAGTACTATATCTTTGGTAAGGAAGGAGCCAAGAAATTGGCAGAAGAAATGAATGTACCTCTGCTCGGTCAGATTCCTATTGTGCAAAGTATCTGCGAAGGTGGGGACAATGGTACTCCGGTGGCGCTGGATGAAGATACGGTAACTGGTCGCGCTTTCTTGTCATTGGCTGCCAGCGTAGTTCGTCAGGTAGATCGCCGGAATGTGGAGATGGCACCGACTAAGATTGTAGAGATGCACAAATAAGTGCTCTTATTTACTTTAAATATAAAACCTCCCGATGATGTACTTTTGTCTGTCATCGGGAGGTTGTTTTATCTTATCGTATATTGGTATAGCTTGTTGTTACTTTGCGATTGGTGATTCTACTTTTCCAATGCTTTCATCAATTGTTCTTTCATGGTGTCCACTCCTGGGAATCCGGTTTGTTTATAAGTGATGTTTCCTTCTTTGTCAATGACAAAGTAAGTAGGAACGCCCCGGATACTGAACTTCTCGCGCAGATAGCTCCATTGTTCATCCGTCACACGGAAATGTTCTCCGTGAATGTCAGGAATCATGTTTCTCCAGGTTCCCAGCGGAGACGTTTCACCTGTGATGTAAAGGTAGATGATGTCTTTGTCTTTCAGTTCTTTTTTCATCGGGAGAATCTGTTTGTTGGCAGACCGGCATGGACCACACCATGTTGCCCAAAAATCAACTAACAGCGTATGTCCCCGGAATTTGGAGATAATGGAAGGGAATAAATCTTCATTCGAAACTTCTCCTGTCTCATTAACGGTGAATCCTGTTTTCTTCTTGTTGATTTCTATTTGTTTCAGCAGATCATTGTTCATAGCCAGAGCCATCTCATTGTATGCTGCGGGCATAGTTGCCAGTTCTGCCTTTTGCTTATCGTTAAGTGGATTGAGATCTCTCATGGAGACTCCAATCATCTGTGCTTTAAGATTTTGTATTAAGTAACCGGTAGCTGTATGATTGCTCAGGCTTTTAAGAATCTTATCATCTATGCCTATACGGCGTATGATGTCAAACAGTATCGGGTATCTGCTGTTGTAACTGGCTTTGGGTGAAAGGATATAGGTGAACTCCTGAAGACTTTCATAATATCCTTGCGGAATATCAATCTTAGTCTCGGCATAGTATTTATTTGCTTTTTCTCCTTCCAGTCCATTCGTCATGATATGGGCTAATTTCAAGTTCCTTTCAGTTTCGATAATCTTTAGTGCGGCAGACAATTCGAGGTCAGTATTAATAATCTCCTTATATGCTGGGCTTCCTTTCGACTGTGTGATTTGCTTTCTGAACTCAGGGAGTCGGGCAAGTATTTGAGCTTTATATTCTTCAGCTGTTTTACCATTCAGCTTTTTAATCTGTTGTTGGTATTCTTCATAACTATTGCCTTCAGTGAAACTGAAACTCATAGGATGATCTGCCAGCTCTTGCTGTACTCCGGCTAAATATCCTCCGTAATAGATTTCTTTTCCGTATGGCTTTTCTGCTTGACGGAGATGTGACTGCTTGCGGGCATTTTCGCGAAGATTGATAACGACCGAAGTGGTTTCCCCCGGTGCTAATAAGTAGCTGACAGCTCCAAAAGGAAACCTGATCATGCATGGGGTGACCATGAAGACATTCATCTCATGATAAAACGTTCCGTCATCCTGGATGCGGATTTTTCCTTCCTGAGCTTCGTCTCTTATTACATCTTGAAAATAAAGACTGCCTTTGTTGGGCATCCCTTTTTGGTAGTCAAGGATTCTTCCTTTGAGAATTGCTTTGGCGTATTTAACGACTGGTTCGGGCAGCGTCGTTTTATGGTCTGCTTTGGTGACTGTAACGTCTTTTGGCAGTTTGAACTTGCTGAATGTTTTCTTGTCCAGCTGTATGCCCCATATCTTATATGCACCCTCAAAGTCTCCTTCAGAGAAATCCAGGCAAGTCACGTTTTGAGGAATGGGGGGGAAAGTTAATTGGAATTCGGCTTCGCCGGACTCGGGCATCCAGAACTCTTTGTCCAGCGTAATGCCGATTCCCTTCCGGATAGGGTATAGGTTGCCATTGTTGTCTTTCAGTACACTGCCGGTTGCGATCTTTATCCAGTATTTGGGCCGATAGAAAGCTTTGATATACACAGTGGTGACTGTGTCACTCATGACAATTTTGTCTATCTCTATACTTGAGGAACTCTGAGCTAAAAAGGGAGGACGTTCTACGATTCTGTCTTTAGCTTGTGTCATACAAAGTATGCTTAGCAGCAAACTTATCATTAATGCGAATCTTTTCATACGATTAGGCTTTTATCTCCAACAAATGTAATCATATTATTGTAATTATCTATGCGAAAACAGAAAAAGGAGCAGAATCGTTTACGATTGCTCCTTTTTTCTGTTATTTATTTGTTAGGGGAATAATGATATTTTCGGTTTTGCTTATTGAAGTCGGAATGTAATAGGGAATGTATATTCTACGGCAACGGCTTGTCCGTTCTGTTTTCCCGGTTCCCACTTAGGCATACCCCGCACTACACGAATCGCTTCAGCGTCCAACCATGCCGACGCACCTTCTAATATTTTTATATTCGACACGTTACCGTCTTTTCCTATAATAATTTGTACCAGCACTTTTCCTTGTTCCTTATTCTGCTGGGCCATAACCGGATACTTTATATTTTTGGCTAAATAGCGCATTAATCCTTCCTGTCCTCCTGGGAATTTAGGCATCTCGTCTACGACTTTGAAAGTTGGTTCATTATTGGGCGTATCTTCTTTAGGACCATAGCCGGTTACTATGACTTCTTCAAACTTTTCTATCGCTATTGCTTCGGGAGTTTCCGCTGGTTTTGCAGGTTCCGGACCGGACAGACGGAAAGTTACGGGAACCGTAAATCTTACGTTCACAGCTTGTCCTCTTTGCTTGCCGGGTTTCCAATTAGGCATGGCGGTAATCACACGTTCAGCTTCCTTGTCAAGATAGGGGTCTACGCCTCGAACTACTTTAGTAGCGCTGATACTTCCGTCTTTTTTAACGACAAAACTGACAATCACACGTCCTTGCTTTCCATTTTCATGAGCTGTTGCCGGATATTTGATATTCTTGGCGAGATATTCCATCAGTGCTGATTGTCCACCGGGGAAGTCGGGCATTTCTTCTACAACTTCAAATACGACAGAATCGTTTACAGTAGCACTTTTAACGGCTGCCGGAGGGGGAGGAGGAGCTACCTCTTTTGTTTTCTGCGTTCCTTTTTTATCCTGTAATGTTGCTACTCCCGTCATTCCATCGGGAAGTTCCGGACCATTGGCGAGTTCGGTTTGCGAAACACCTTGTTCTTCCGGTGCTGCCATCATTTCTTTGGCAAATTCTTTCGTTGTACGAGCTACTACTTCGATGTTGCTGATAATCATCAACAGGGCAGCCAAGGGAAGGAACATCAGATATTTAGTCCTTCCTATTTCTTTGGTTCTTCGTTTATTCATCATTTTGATACGATTTTTAAGTGGTAAAACATTGAAACTATTAGATAAATTTGCTGCAGCCTTGTGATGTGCCAGTCCCAGCAAGTGGTACTGGTATGATTTACTATCATGTCCCGTCTCTAATACCCGGTGATCTGCCATGTATTCCAGATTACCTCTGACTTCCCGTTTCATCAGCCAGACGAAGGGATTGAACCAGCAGAAAGTACACATGATCTCACTGACGAGTACATCTGCTGAGTGATATTGGCGGGCATGAGTCTCTTCATGCGTGATTATTTCGCTGATCTCGGATTCTGTATGCGATTCCGGATGTATGAATATCCAGTGGAAGAAGGAAAAGGGTCCTGTACCTTTCTTCAATATGTGTACACGTGATCCTTGTATCGTGCTTTTCGGGCATAGGAAATGCAATCGTATGATACTGCCCAGCTGGATCAGGAAGCGTAGGGCAAGAAGTAATACACCGGTCCAGTAGATAAATCCCAGAATTTGTGGGATTAGCTCCTGCCAGTTGGCCGTTGTTTCCTGTGGTGCCTCGATGATTTGCTCCGGAAGTATGATCGTAGCATAAAGATCTGCCATTGCCACCATCGGCTCCTGCTCCTTTATCCACTCTTGAATATTCAGTAAGGGATAGAGCAGAGAGATGCCAAAGAAGCATAACAGAGCGGTCCGTCGCCAGTGGAAGAAGGTGTCTTTATGAAAAAACAACCGATAGAAAGCGTAGAACAATGCGATGGCTACGTTTATCTTTAAGAAATAGGCAAGTTCCGGAGTCATATCGATAAAGTTTCAGTTTATTTTTCTTTTCCTTTCTCTATCAGGTCGATAATGTCCTTAAGGTCATCCGTAGATATCTTCTGGTCCTTTGCAAAGAAAGAAACCATTTCCTTATAGGAGTTCTCGAAATAGTTGCGGACAACTCCACTCATGAAGTGGCGTTTGTATTCATTTTCACGAATAGCGGGAGTATACTGATAGGTGTTTCCTATATGTTTCGATTTAACGTATCCTTTCCGTTCGAGATTTTTCACGATGGACGCAACGGTAGTATAAGGTGGTGCCGGTTGCGGAAACTTAGATACGATGTCCTTTACGAAACAGTCTTGTAACTCCCAAATGTAGATCATTACTTCTTCTTCTTGTATAGTTAACTTTTCCATGGAGATGATGTTTAATTACGATTCTTTCGCAAAGCTACGAATATTTCGTAATTAAGCAATAGCTAGTCGGTTAAATATTGTAAATGCCCGTTTGAAATAGGATGATTGGCGGGTAAAAGCCCCTTCTCGTAAGCATGAAAATAATGTGGATAAACGTTATATTCATCCAAATAAGCAATCTTTAGGACATTTAGGTGAACAAAATGCCTTTCGTGGCTTTTTTATATAAAATAAATGAAATACTTTTGTAGAGTATAAAACGTATGTTAATAAAAGGAGAGTGCGTTTCAGCACAAGGCAAAGCTTGAAAGATTCCCCGTACTCGATAATGAAGCTATTAACTATGCAGCCCGGAGGGAAGAGGGAGGCAAACTAAAAAATGACTGATATGAAAAAAGGTTTGATTTTTGTGCTGTTTGCACTTGTTTCTATCGTTTCTTATTCTCAGATTTCCTGGAATGCTAAAGTAGGTATGAACATGAGTAATTTCACAGGAGACGCTGATACGGACATGAGAGTAGGTTTTAATGTTGGAGTGGGAATGGAGTATCAGTTTACTGATATGTGGTCTATTCAGCCTTCGTTGATGTTTACTCAGAAAGGTGCAAAACTGGGTGATATCAAGGCTAATCCGATGTACCTGGAACTGCCGGTAATGGCTGCTGCAAGATTTGCTGTGGTAGACGGACAAAATGTAGTTGTAAAAGCCGGTCCGTATCTGGCATGTGGTATTGCCGGTAAATACAAGATAGCTGGCGTTAAAAGTGATTTCTTTGGTGATGATGCAGCGAAAAGATTTGATTTTGGTCTAGGTATGGGTGTTGCTTATGAAATCAATCGGTTCTTTGTTGACTTATCCGGTGAATTCGGATTAGTTAAGATGTACGATGGTGACGGCTCTCCTAAGAACATCAACTTCTCTATCGGAGTAGGTTACAAATTCTAATTGAATTATATTCTCTTTATAATACCATTCATAAAGTCCTCTGCCCAATAGATGGAGCGGAGGACTTTTTCATTTCCTCCCATAAAGAAACTTCTCTTCCTATAAAGAAAAACGATGTATACTTCCGAAGAAGCACACATCGTACTAAACTCTCTCTCTTAATTGTCTCAATCGGTCATCTGTTTGGCCAGATTCTCTTTTTCTTTCAGTTCTTTATATCTCTCTATGGCGTGTTTCCGGCTCATCAGTATTTGCCAGCGGTATACCCAGCAAGTGGTGAGGAAATAAATGCCTGCTTGTATCCACAAAGCTTTGTATTCAAAGGCGACTTCGCTTAAGGTAGCTCCCATATTATTGATCTTCACAAAGCCATTGATGCCGAATGTGGACGGGAAAATGTAAGAAACATATTTCCAAAACGGAGGAATGGCAGCTCCCGGCCACGAAATACCGGAAATAAACAGCAACGGTACGGAGGTGAATACAAAAATCAGCATACAGGTTTCCCGGTTGCGAATGGCGATGGAGGTGGTCATTGCAAAGAAAATGCAGGCTGCCAGATAGGGGGCGACGAATAATACTAGTGAACCGGGTTGCCCGATCTGGTTGAGGCTGAATAGTCTTGGCACGATATGCAGCACATAAAATGATACCAGTACGTACACAAGGAAGTAACTTAGTCCCTTGCCAAGTACAATTCGCAACGTTCCGTTATAATACCGGTTGATGGGTACAAGGTCTTTAAACCGGTTGTTTTCCCGGGCAGTTCCTGCTGCCAGTCCGATTCCGAGCAATAGCGTCTGCTGTATGATCAGCACCAATACGGCAGGAATCAGGAAAGCGGCAAAACCCGCTGTAGGATTAAAGATGGAAATCTCTTCATATTCTATCGGATAACTGGTGATTTCGTCCTGTCGCTCGGTCGTGTTCCCGCTACGCGCGATCTTTATATCTTTATTCATATCCAGTGATACGGCCGTATTGGCGATCAGCATGGATTTATAGTACAGCAATCCGCTCATGTCGCAATAGATGCTGACTTGCGTCTGTTTCCCTTTGGCGATGTTGTCGCTGAAATCAGATGGGATATAGATGATGCCATATGCAAGCCGGTTCTTCAGCATTTGCTTGGCTTCTTCCATATCGGCACAGTAGGCAACAATCTGAATGTCCGGTGTGGCATCCACCTTCCGGAGATATTCGCGGCTCAGGGATGAATGAGAGTCATCGACTACAACGGCCGGAACTTCTCGTACCACTTCATTGTCATAGATAAAGCTGTACAGTAACGGATAGCCCAGTGGGACGAGGATAAAGAAAATCAGTACCCCCTGGTCGCGGAAAGTTGTCTGAAACTCGCGCTTCCAGATATAAAACAGGTCGTTGATGCCTTGGGCTATCTTGTCTTTAAATTTTATATCTTTCATCAGGGTATGTATTTATAGTAAACCAATGCTTCTTTCAAGCGGTGAACCACAAAGAAGGGAAGCATCATGAATATTAATAATGCCATATAGTTGGACCATGAGTAAGCCATGCTGTATCCGTTGAGCGCCTGATCTACATAAATCAGGAAATAATGACGTAACGGAAACAGGTTGCTCAGAGCCTGCAAAACAGGATTCATAGCCATCACCGGAAAAGAAAAACCGGAGATGGAGAATGAAATCACTCCCCACAAGGAGGCAAAACTTAATCCGAGGCGGAGTGTAGGCAGTGTACCTATCATGACGATGCCGCAACACTGAGATGCCAATACAAGGCAGAGCGTGGCGAATATCATCGGGAAGATGCCACTGTTGCAGGGGAAATGCAGAAAACCATACAGGTATACATTATAGAATATCCCCATTATGAAAAAGACCACCGTATGCGGAAGCAGTTTGCCTGCCAAAGCAATGTAAATGGAATTGTTACTCATTCGCAACCACTCACGGGCAGTGCGGTCTTTGATTTCTACACCGATAGAATAAACGGTGACCATGAAGATGAGCAGCATGAGTACTCCCGGTATCAGTGTATTGCAGAGGTATACCGAATAGTTCAGCCACGGATTGTTCAGTGGATGCGTGTCAATCACGATCGGTTGCAGGAAGCCCATAGCCTGATCTTCCGTAGCCCCTTTGGCGTACAGTACGCTCCTTGCCGCAGAGCCGGCGGTGAGTTCTCCCATCATTTTCATGTCTCTGAATAGTAAAGAACCCGCAATCAGATAGGAGTAATTGGTGTAGAAAGAGATTTTGGGCTGCCGTTGGCTTTGTGCCTCTGCCGACAAGCCTTTCGGGATATAGAAGAAACCGTAGATCTTGCCTTCCTGCACAGCGATACGCGCATCCGTCACATTGCTGTAATGAGCTACGACACCTGTTTGCGAGAAAGCATCCAGATTGCGGACAATGTTGCGTGAAGTAGACGAGTCGTCCATGTCTACCACGCCCGCCGGAAGATTCTGCGGAAGTCCCGAATCCATCAGGGTCGTGAAAAATAGGTAGCAGAACAATGGAGCGATGACCATGCAAAAGAGATAGAGCGGGCGTGATACTAACCGCCTGCACTCCCTCTGCATGACTTGCCATAAGGCTACATATTTCTTCTTTCTCTCTTTCATGATTATTTGTTAATGATAACGGACATACCCGGACGAAGATTTTCCACTTTTTCCATCGGAGAAGCTTTGACTTCAAATGTCTTCAGGTCGAACTGACCGGTAGTTTTGGTTGCTTTCCAGGCGGCGTAAGTACCTAAGTCTTTCAGATAGTATACTTTGAGTCTGACTGTTTTATTATCCAGCGCGGGAACAACAGCTTCAAATTCTGCTCCCATAGTCAGGTTTTTGAGCAAGTCTTCGCGTACGTTGAAAGTCACCCACATATCATTGAGTTCGGCTATGTTCATGATAGGAGCACCTGTGCCTACCAGTTCGCCTACTTTCGGGAAAATCTCGGAAACTTCTCCGGCAGCCGGAGCAATCAGATAGGTTTCCTTAATGTAAGATTCTACTTCGGCAACAGCTCCTTTGGCACGGTTCACCAACGCTTCGGCAGCCATCTTGTCTTCACGTTCCGCACCGTTCTTTGCCATAGTATATTGTGCTTTGGCAGCTTTCTCAGTAGCGATGGCAGCGTCGCGTTGTGCGGTTACTTCGTCCAACTTTTGTGCGGGCATCACTCCTTGTTCATACAGGTTCTTGACTCTCTTGTATGATTTCTCGGCAATTGTAACACCGGCCTGAGCTTTCTGCCACATTTCATAGGCTGCCTGAATCTGTTCCTCACGTGCACCTTTGATTGCTTTTTCGTTTTGTGCCTGAGCGGCAGCTTCGGCGGCACGTGCCTGCTCCATTTTAGCCACTACATCGGGGGCTTCCAGAATAGCCAGTGTATCTCCGGCATTTACGCTTTGTCCTTCTTTCACACGAAATTCCAGTATACGTCCCGGAACTTTGCTTGAAACGCGGTATTCGGTAACTTCAGCCTGCCCCTGAATAATTTCAGGACCTTTGCGGAGCATGAAAAAGCCAACGACTGCAACGATTGCAATAACTCCCAGTAAAGTAAGAAATGCAAGCAGCATATTGCTGTTTTGTGATTTTATAGGTGCCATATTATTGATGAATTATAAATTACGAATAATAAATTGATTGAATACCTCAGTCTTTAATTGTCAATAGTCAACTGTCCATTATTTCAGCGTTCCCAAAGACTTCTTCAGATAAATCTCCGTCAGCTTCACGTCGATTTGTGCGTCAATCTTTTCCGATTGGGCGGACAGCCATGCCGTTTGTGCTTCCAGGACATTGCTGGTGGCAATGACCCCTTCTTTGAAGCCTAAGGTGGCATAACGGAGATTTTCGTCAGCCTTTTCCATATTCTTGGTTGCCATTACCAGTTTTTTGCTGGCTTCCTTTACTTTAAAAGCGGATTGGTTAACTTGCAATTCGATCTTTTCTCTCGCATCCTGAAGCTGATATTGTGCGATTCGTGCTTCTGCCTTGGCGGCTTTGGTCTTGTAAATGCCTTCCCCCCAATGCCAGATAGGTATCTGTACCATAACGCCCACATTCCACATTCCTTTGAATTTATTCTCAAAGCTGTTGAATACGGAAGGATTGGTCACCATATAATTTCCCATCAACGCAATGGACGGAAGATGTTCGGCGCGGGTAACATTTATTTTCTGTTTATAAATCTGAGTAGCTAGTTCAAGACTGCGTATCTCCGGACGGTTGGCGTAAGCGGTGGACATGTCGAAGTGGGTCTCTGGTGTGAGCAGTGGAATGTCCTCCATATTTTCGTCTGCCAACGTGATAGGAGAGCTGAGATCAATGCCACATAGTTGACACAACAACATTCGGGCCAGGCTTAATCCGTCTTCCACTTTAGTCAGTGTCATTTCCGCTTCGTTGACTTTCACACGTACGGACAAACCGTCGGCTTTTGTGGCAACTCCTTCGGCAATCATCTTTTCCACATCGCTGTCCAGCTGCTGCAAAAGTTTGAGATAGCCTTCGGCCAGTTTCTTCTTGTTCACTAAGGATATGACTTGCCAGTAAGCCTGGTCAGTGCTCATGATAACCTCCTGCATGCCTCCTTGATGTTGCTGTTGCGCTAATTCTTCGGCATACTTTGTGATTTTATTATATGCACGGATTTTGCCGCCCATGTATAATGGCTGTGTCAGCGTGATGGCACCTGCATATACATTTCTTGTATCTGTGCGGAGCGCATCCACCAGTGAGTTTCCTGCCTGGTCGAGGGCGGGTAAGGCAGCTCCTAACTTTTCACTTAAAGAAGCGATAAGCGGTCTCAACTCCGGGTGTGCGGTAGCAATCTCTGTAGCCGTCTGTTGTATCGGACCGGCCAAATTGGTCCCCAATCCCGAAAGCGCCGCTTTCTGGTCATTGTTCAATAATGAAAATTCTTTTTGATTTCTCATGTAAGTTCCCGTAGCCGAGAAACTGGGCAGGTAGTTGGTAAATGCAGCTTTGTGCTGATAATGAGCGGCATTTATTTTTTCATTGCTTATCAACAGATCTTTGTTGTTGGCAAGAGCTAATGCGCGGCAACTATCTAGGCTTAGGAAGCTTTGCGCTTTTACTATAAAAGTCAGGCTCAACAGAATTGTCAGAAGAAATAGTTTTTTCATCGCATCTTACATATTAATAAGGTGATACTTCTTTTTTAAATAACCCCGTTATCATATAAATTGTTTATTGAAATAGTTCATTTTTTTGTACTTGTTGACTTAAACAATAATTGCATAAACAACGATGCAAATGTATGTGCTTTCTGTGAAAACGCAAAATGAATTAGCTTTTTTTAAATGCTTCTCTTTGGAAAATATGCTATACTTGCATTTTGAAACATGATAAACATACTATAATGTTATTAAATCTGACAGAAGAACAAATCACTCAACTCGCTCCGGACGCTGCGTCTGTCAAAGCAGGAAAAGGGCTGGCGAACCGGACTAAGTGGGTACTTCTGGAGCATAGTGACCGCGCCATCTGGGGACACTGCCAAGGAAGTGGAAAAACGCCTTATCAAACAGTAGTTGATACAAAGAATATTGCATTCAAATGTTCTTGTCCCAGTCGTAAGTTTCCGTGTAAACATGGGTTGGGGCTTTTATTTATGTATGCTTCCCATGCTGATCTTTTCAAGGAAGCGGAGGAACCGGACTGGGTAACGGCATGGCTCTCCAAACGTGAAGAGAAGGCGGAGAAGAAAGAGCAGAAAGAGAAATCGGAAACTCCGGTGGATGAAGCGGCACAGGCCAAGAGGCAGGCCGTGCGTCATCAGAAGGTATTGGCCGGAATTGATGATCTTCAGATCTGGATGAAAGACTTGCTCCGCAACGGGCTGCTGAATATCCCGGAAAGAGCACATACACTATTTGAACCCATATCCCGCAGGATGATTGATGCACAGGCCGGCGGATTGGCGGGCAGGTTACGATCGCTACAGGAAATCAATTACTATACAGACAGTTGGAAATATGAGCTTACCGACAAATTGAGTAAACTGTATCTTCTGACAGAAAGTTATAAAAATCTGGATTCTCTTTCTGCTGAGTGGCAAACGGAAATCCGTACTCAGGTTGGATATCCGCAGGCGAAGGAAGAAGTGATGTCCGGCGTACCGGTGGCAGACCAATGGATCGTTTTGCATACCAGAAGCCGGAAGATAAATGAGCTGCGGACAGAAACTTTCTGGTTGTACGGGAAGTCCAGTCACCGTATGGCCCTCTATCTAAACTTTCTGGCTCCCGGAGCGTTGCCGGAATTTAATCTGGTTCCCGGTGGTGTCTATGAAGGAGAGTTGTATTTTTATCAGGGTGTTGGTGCCTTGCGTGCCCTGCCCCAAAACATGAAATGGCTGGATAGTACCTTCCTGCCTTCATTGTGTGCCGATATACCGGTTGCCATGCAATCTTACAGAGCAGTTATACAGACTCATCCGTTTGCGGAGGAAGTTCCTCTCTTGGTGGACAATGTCAGACTGGTAACAAGCGGAAATACGCACTATCTACAGGATGCCGGAGGCGTGGCTGTTCCGGTGCATATCGAAGAGACTGCACGTGTTGACATACTGGCTATAACAGGCGGAAAACCCTTCTCGGCTTTTTTGCTGGCAGACGCCGTTTCCTGTGAATTGAAAACAATCTGGTATCAATCTGAATTTTATTTTTGGAAAGATGAACTTAACTGATCATATCATCAATGTGGCATTGCTTGGCACTGCCACCCGTGAACTGATAACGACTGATTTTCCGGAAGAGTTGCAAGAAACTCTCCGCGACATTCAGGCGAAAGCAGAGGATGCGGAAGCTCTCTTCTATCAGCAGTCCGCTTTGGGCTTTGCCTTTGCACGTGCCGGAGTGGAAGCGCAATCCATTGCAGGAGTTACAAATGTGACAGAAGCTCCGGAAGAAGACAAACCTTACTTCCTCCGTGAAGTGGGAGAGTTGCTTACTTCCCTGTATCTCAATAAAAATCAGTATCTTTTGCTGTATGCTTACCGGAGAGCTGCCGACAAAGGAAAATTGATCCCTCCTGCCTATCTGCAAACTTTATTGCGAAGAGCTTTTGACCGGAATAATCCCTACAGGTATGAGGAACAGCACTGGCTGTCTCTGCTGGCAGGGCAAAGAGGACGTTGGCTTCTTCCGCAAATGGGATTTCCTGTATGGGGAGAATCCGGCAACGAAACTTGGGAAACCGCCTCTCACGAAGAACGGAAACGAATGTTGACTAACCTGCGGAAAAATAGTCCGGAGCAGGGGCTTGCCTTATTGCAGACCGAACTGAAGAATGAGTCGGCTGCCCATCGGGATGAACTGATTCAGTGTTTGCGGTGGGGGTTGAGTAAATCAGACGAAGCATTCCTGCAAGAGATCGTGGCGACCGACCGGAGCAGTAATGTCAAAGAAACGGCCCGGCGATTATTGTGTAGTCTGCCGGACTCCGAACTGGTGAAAATATACGAAGAATTATTGCGGGGGAAATTACATTTCAATTTCCTTTTGGGATGGTCGTATGATAAGATTGAATTTACCCCTGAAATGAAGAAACTGGGACTTGAAGAGGTGAGTTCCAATAAAAACGAGAAGGATGATCGTTTCTTGTTACGCCAGTTGGCGGAACGTGTTCCATTAAGTTTCTGGAGTGAGTTTTATGACTGTCCGCCGGAGAAGGCTGCCAGCAAACTGGCGAAGAACCCTCCTTTTCAGAAACTGTTCGACCTGTCGAAACCGATCCTGAATTTCAGCGACTCCGGTTGGGCATATCATACCTTGAAGGAGAATGCGGATGAAAAAATGGCGGACGCGTTGATGGGGTTATTGCCTTCCTCCCAACGTGAGGAAATAGCTTTTCAGTCAGAGAGAGGCGGCTATATTCCGGATAGCTGGTTCAACGAAGACGGCACTGGATGGGGAATGAAATTCTCCACCCGTGTATTCCAGCGGATGCTTCGGAATAATTACTATCTCCCTAAGGAGACAGCCGAACGACTGGCATTATACTTCCCGTCCGAGATGAGAAAACCCATCGAACAGACAGCGCTTTCAATGGCCGCACAAGAGAATAATACCTCCACCCGTTTTTCCCGGTTGATGATGGAATACATGGATTTGAAGCAGAGAATAGATACCTTATTAAATAATGACTAATAAAAACAGAAAGAAGATATGAGCACTTTATTAAGACAACATGCTGAACAGCAATTTGCAGAAGAACTTCACGAGTTGAAACAGAATGAAACAAATCCCGTTCCGGAGAATTGGGAGATGTCTCCGCAGTCAGTGGTTACCTACCTGATGGGCGGTAAATTGAAAAACGGATTTGAAGTTTCTCCTAAATATATAGGTAACCGTCGTCTGATGGAAATAGCTGTGGCAACCCTTGTCACCGACCGTGCGCTACTGCTTTACGGACTGCCCGGAACTGCGAAAAGCTGGGTGAGCGAGCATATTGCCGCTGCTATTTCCGGTGATTCCACTTTGATAGTGCAGGGGACGGCCGGCACCGGTGAAGAAGCGATCCGTTATGGGTGGAACTATGCCCGTTTGCTGGCGGAAGGTCCGAGTGTGGGAGCATTGGTGCAAACTCCGGTTATGAAAGCTATGCAGGAAGGTAAGATAGGCCGTATTGAGGAGCTGACACGCATCGGTTCCGATGTGCAGGATACACTGATCACCATTCTTTCTGAAAAGACATTGCCCATCCCGGAGCTGAATACAGAAGTACAGGCAATCCGCGGTTTCAATATCATCGCTACTGCTAATAATCGGGATAAGGGAGTCAATGATCTGTCAAGCGCCTTGAAACGCCGTTTCAATACGGTCATTCTTCCCTTGCCGGATTCTATTGATGAAGAAATAGATATTGTGCGCCGACGGGTAGAGAGCTTTGAGAAAGTAATGCAGCTCCCGGCTGAAAAGCCTGCTCTGGAGGAGATTCGCCGTGTCGTTACTATCTTCCGTGAACTTCGTCAGGGCGCCACTGCCGACGGTAAGACGAAACTGAAGACTCCGAGCGGAACGCTTAGCACGGCAGAGGCTATTTCGGTGGTAAACAACGGACTGGCGATGGCAGGTTATTTCGGTGACGGAGAAATTCATGCCGAAGATCTCGTATCCGGTATTTTGGGTGCAGTGGTCAAAGACCCCGTACAGGATAAAGTCGTTTGGCAGGAATATATGGAAACGGTCGTGAAGAATCGGGACGGCTGGAAAGATATTTACCGTGCTTCAAGGGATATGATTTAAAAAGAAAGGAAGAAATGGCTATTCATTTACTAGGCATCAGGCATCACGGTCCCGGCTCGTGCCGCAATGTGCTGAACTACTTGCAGGAACTGCAACCGGATCTGATTCTGGTAGAAGGTCCGGCAGAAGCCGAAGCGCTGCTGGCCTGTGTGGAAAATCCGCAGATGACGCCTCCGGTAGCTTTGCTGGCATACCAGCCGGACGAGCCTCAGAATGCAGTGTTCTACCCTTTTGCGGAGTTCTCGCCCGAGTGGCAGGCGATGCGTTATGCCGTACAGAACCGGATACCTTTCCGCTTTTTCGACTTGCCTCTGATCTATTCGCTGGCTCTTCGGGCACAAAAGACCTCTGAACAGGAGACGGAAACGACCGCTGAAGTCGCAGAAGCCGGCGACCCGTTCGACTGGCTGGCTCATGCCGCAGGATTTACTGATGGTGAATCCTGGTGGGAAACTATGATTGAACACCGGCAAGAACCTGCCGATATTTTTCAGGCGGTACAAGAGGCTGTGACTGCTCTTCGGGAAGAACTTCCGGGGCACACCTCTCCGCGTGACCTGATACGTGAAGCGTGGATGCGTAAAATGATACGTGCGGCACAGAAGGAGAATTTCGAACGCATTGTCGTCGTCTGTGGTGCATGGCATGTACCCGCACTGGACGATATGCCCAAAGTAAAGGACGATAATGAACTACTGAAGGGACTTCCCAAAGTAAAGGTAGAATGTACATGGATTCCGTGGACGTATGACCGGCTTGCTTTCCGCAGCGGGTACGGTGCGGGAATCGAATCTCCGGGCTGGTATCATTATCTCTGGCATCATCCGGAGGATGATGGCACGCTTTGGGTGAGCCGGATCGCCTCTCTGTTGCGGCAGAAGAATATGGATATCTCGGTAGCCCATGTTATTGAAACCGTCCGTCTGGCACAGGTGACGGCTGCTTTGAGAGATCTGCCTTATCCTTCTCTGGATGAATATAACGAAGCTGTCACTACGGTGATGGGCTTCGGAGATGATATTTTGTTGCAGATTATCAAAGAAGAACTGATCATCAGCAACCGCTTGGGAAGTGTACCTGATGACGTTCCCAAAGTACCTCTGCTGGTAGACGTGGAGAAAATACAGAAACGTCTGCGTGTTCCGTTCACCGCCGAGATCAAAGAACTGATATTAGACCTCCGCAAGCCGAATGATCTGGAGCGAAGTATCTTCTTCCATCGCCTGCAACTGCTGGGCATCGACTGGACTATCCTCGGACGGATAGACGGGAAAGGTACTTTCAAGGAAAAATGGACCTTGTATCACAAACCGGAACAAATCATCCAAATCATTGAACGGGCTATCTGGGGAAACACGGTGATGGAAGCTACGCAGAAATATCTGTTGAAACAGATGGCGGAGATTCAGCATATCCCGGAACTGACAGCTTTGTTGAGTACGGTCCTCCCCGCCGATCTTCCGGCGCTGGTAGAAGCGATGACCGTACAGTTGGACCGTCTTTCGGTTGCTTCTACCGATATTCTGGAAATGATGGAGGCGGTCCCCGATCTGGTGAATATTGTCCGTTACGGAAACGTGCGTGATCTTGATTTCTCGAAGGTCGGTGATATGCTTGAAGCCATGATTGCCCGTATTCTTGCGGGTGGTGTATTGGTGTGTATCAATATCGATGAAGAGGCTGCCGGTGATCTTCTGAATAAATTGGTTGCCACGGACTATGCGCTCTCCATTCTGAATCGGGAAGAACTGAACCTGATGTGGCGCAATTTCATCGGTCAGGTACGTTCTTCTGCCAATGTGCATCCGTTGTTGTCCGGTTATGCTACCCGTCTGCTGAATGACAAAGGGGAAATCTCCGCAGAGGAGATGGAGACGACACTTAGTTTTTATTCTTCTGTAGGCAATGCTCCGGCAGATATGGCATACTGGTTCGAAGGCTTTTTGCGTTCATCCGGTTCGATCCTGTTGCTGGACGACCGTCTCTGGAATTTGGTGAATAACTGGGTATGTTCGCAGGACAAAGAAACATTTATGGAATTGTTGCCTGTATTGAGGCGTACTTTCAGCGAATTTACCTCTGCCGAACGCCGTAAGCTGGGTGAGAAAGCCCGTCGTACGGATTCTACGGGCACATCATCTGCCGTAGGAGCTTCGGTAACGGAGAATGAGTGTCTGAATCGGGAAGAAGCAAAGAAGGTAATCCCCGTGATTCGTCAATTATTGGGACTGGAAACAAAGTAAAGGAAAGAAGATGGAAGAAGAATTACTGAAAAGGTGGCGTCTGATACTGGGCGGCGATGAGGCTGACGGTACAGGCGTGACATTGAATCTGGAAGAACAGCGGATAGACCATTCTCTGGAAGCTGTATATGATAGTGACAGAAGAGGGGGGCTGGGTTCCTCGGCTCCCAAAGTAAGCCGATGGCTTGGAGATATCCGTGAGTTCTTTCCGCAGACAGTGGTACAAGTGATTCAGCGGGATGCTATAAAACGTCTGAATCTGACCAGTCTGCTTACCGAAAAAGAAATGCTGGAAACGGTCGTCCCCGATGTTCATCTGGTTGCCACCCTGATGTCGTTAAGCCGGGTGATTCCTGAAAAGAATAAGGAGATGGCACGCCAGGTAGTCCGCAAGGTGGTTGAGGAGTTGCTTCGCAAACTGTCGGCCCCTACGCAACAGGCGGTAACCGGTGCTTTGAACCGTTCCAGCCGTCGCAGGAACCCGCGTTACAATGAGATAGATTGGAAAACGACCATTACCAAGAACCTGAAAAACTACCAACCGGACTATAAGACGATTATTCCCGAAATCCGTATTGGTTATGGGCGTAAACGGAAAGCGATGAAAGACATTATCCTGTGTCTGGATCAAAGCGGTTCTATGGGGACGTCGGTCATTTATTCCGGCATATTCGGTTCTGTGTTGGCATCCATTCCGGCGGTATCTACCCGTATGGTGGTTTTTGATACGGCAGTCGTTGATCTGACGGATGATTTGCAAGATCCCGTGGATCTGCTTTTCGGGGTACAGCTCGGGGGAGGAACCGATATAGCCCGTGCGCTGACTTATTGTCAGGGAGTCATTACCCGTCCGCAGGACACGGTGATGGTGTTGGTGACTGACCTTTACGAAGGAGGAGACTCCAGAGAAATGAGAAAGAAATTTGTCTCGTTGGTCAATAGCGGTGTGCAGTTGATTGTTCTTCCGGCGTTGAACGATGACGGTGCTCCGTCCTACGACAAGGGGCATGCTGAGTTTCTCGCTTCCATAGGAGTGCCGACATTTGCCTGTACTCCGGATAAGTTTCCGGACCTTATGGCGGCTGCTTTGAGTAAACAGGACATTGGAATGTGGGTTTCTCAGAATGTAAAGAGTGAATGACAACTATTGGATAGAAAAGAAAGAAGGCTGTCCTTCGCTATGAGGGACAGCCTTTCTTAGCTTATATAAATGTAAGGGGATTGCTAATTACAGAGCACCTACTTCTTTCAAAGCAGCGTTTGTTCCGTGAACAGCTTTTGCGCTGGCAGCGAACTTAGCTTTTTCGTCAGCGTTCAGATCCAGTTCAACGATCTTTTCGATACCGTTCTTGCCAAGGATTACAGGAACACCGATGCAAATGTCTGATTCACCGTATTCTCCCTCCAGATATACTGAACAAGGGATCATCTTCTTTTGGTCGTGAAGGATAGATTCAACTACGAATGCTCCTGCTGCACCCGGTGCATACCATGCAGAAGTACCCAGCAACTTAGTCAGAGTAGCACCACCCACCATAGTAGCAGCAGCCACTTCGTTCAGTTTTTCTTCAGAGATGAAGTTAGTTACAGGCATACCTTTGTAAGTAGCGAAGCGAGTCAAAGGAATCATAGTAGTATCACCGTGACCACCGATAACCATACCTTCTACTTCGTTGGCGTTGCAGCCCAAAGCCTGAGACAAGAAATATTTGAAACGAGAGCTGTCCAGTGCGCCACCCATACCGATGATGCGGTTCTTCGGCAAGCCCAGAGCTTTCAATGACAGGTAAGTCATTGTATCCATCGGGTTAGAGATAACAACAAGGATTGCATTGGGAGAATATTTCAAGATGTTTTCTGCCACTGATTTAACGATACCAGCGTTTACACCGATCAGTTCTTCGCGAGTCATACCCGGTTTACGAGGAATACCTGAAGTAATTACAACAACGTCAGAGTTAGCAGTCTGAGCATAGTCGTTAGTGCAGCCTACTACAGTTGTGTCGAAACCCAACAGTTGAGCTGTCTGCATCATATCCATTGCTTTACCTTCTGAAACGCCTTCTTTAACGTCCAGCATTACTACTTCGTCTGCTACTTCATTGAAAGCAAGTACATTTGCACATGTAGCACCTACGTTACCTGCGCCTACTACGGTTACTTTTGACATAATACTATATATTTAAAAAGTTGATAATTTATTTCATGCTTTTTAGCGCGACAAAATTACAACGATAATCCTAATTAAAGAAATTTTTCCGTAATAATTTTCGTTAAAGAAAATGCCCAAGACTATGTTACTCTGTTACGAAATGATTACTTTTGTGCCCGTTATCGATTAACAATTGGAACTATGAACAAAAAAAGCCTTCTTATTGCAGCTGTAGCTGTTTTGGTGATAGCGATTATCGGCATCACTTATTTGTTGTTTACTGAAAAGAAAGCCAATCGCGAGCTGGTACAGGAATTTCAGTTGGATAAGGAAGATTTGGAGAATGAGTATAGCAGCTTTGTGCAAAGATACGACGAATTAAAGTTTAAAGTATCTAATGATTCGTTGGCGCAATTGTTGGATCAAGAACAATTGAAAACTCAGAGACTGCTTGAAGAACTTCGTACGGTGAAAAGTTCGAATGCAACAGAGATCCGTCGTCTGAAGAAGGAATTGGCGTCTCTCCGTAAAATATTGGTGAGTTACGTCAGTCAGATAGACTCACTGGACAGAATCAATAAACGCCAGCAACAGGTGATTGCAGACGTTACTCAGAAATACAACACTGCTTCACAGCAAATCAGTACACTTTCCAAAGAAAAGGAGAATCTGGATAAGAAGGTGACACTGGCTGCCCAGCTCGATGTGACCAATATCCGTATCGAACCGCGCAATAAACGGGGGAAGGTTGCAAAGAAAGTGAAAGACATCGTGAAGCTGGCTATCAGCTTTACAGTCGTGAAGAATATTACGGCAGAGAATGGCGAACGTACCATCTATATACGTATCACCAAACCGGATAATGACGCACTGACCAAGAGTGCATCCAACACTTTCTCTTACGAAAACCGTACACTGACTTACTCCATCAAAAAGTATATCGAATACAACGGTGAGGAACAGAACGTGAATGTATTCTGGGATGTGGAAGAGTTTTTGTATGCCGGAAACTATCGTTTGGATATCTTCGAGGGCGGAAATCTGATCGGCTCTCAGAAGTTTACGCTGGACTAACCGATATAAATTCAAGAAAAAAATGCGCCAATAAGCAGTAAAAGGCTTTTTGGCGCATTTTTCTATTAGAAAAAGGTTAACTTTGTGAAAACTAATAGAATAATACGTATGAAAAAGCACTTGACTCAGCTACTGCTATCATTACTGTTTCTGGTGGTGACAGCCATGACTTGCGATGAACAGGATTTGGCTGAACCGATAGACATCTCCTGTACTTTGAAAGAAGTGGAGTTATATCATTGGGATAATGCAGGTGAGAAACCTAAGGAGGCTCTTGATAACAAAGTTCTCAAAGAGGCTTATATGATGGAGATTCGTTTGCTGACAGATGCGGGGGAAAAAGATCCGGAATCTTATGACGCCGATCATTATCTTCGCCATGTATTATCGGATGGCATCAAAAAGATTCAGATATTTACGGAAACAGCTTTTAATGAAGAATTTCCCGCAGGAGCAGAAGTCACTTCCTGCTTTTATGACTATCCAAAGACGTTTGTTAAAGATCAGCAGACAGATTATACTGTTAATGGAGGGGTTATATCCATGATAGATGAAGTAAACAAGATATATAAGGCGTTATTGACCATTCCCCAATCAGGCGGAGAGTTCCGTTTTCGTGTAGTGCTGACAATGGAAAGCGGTGAAACGGTTGAACGGCTGAGCGATCCGGTTACTTTCTATTAAATCTGCTGTCTATGAAGAAAGTACATTTATTAGCCATGCTATTGTTTACTGCATGTGTTGTGCCTGTATCGCAGGCGCAGGAAAGCCTGTTTCTTAAAGATCCATCTACCAAGAATAAGTTGCTACAGTTAGACTTGGATGTGGGAACCTGTTTTGACCTGGCTTATCGGGGGAAGGGAAATATGTACACTGCAATGTCGGACCGGAAATCTGTGTTTCCTGCTATCAACCTTCGTTTGCAACATTTCTTTTCGCGTAAATGGGGATGGTATACGAATATCCGTTTGGGGATTCCCGTGAAATATAGGCGGGATTGTTATACTGAATTAGTCCATGCAGTCGAAGCGAATTATTATGTGAATAATCTCATACCGGGAACGCAAAAACCGGACGTTAATCCCTGTCTGGATTTTGGTGTTGCTTATCGCTTTGAAGATTCCCATTGGGCTTTTTATCCTCGTTTGGGGATTGGTGTGAATAGCATTTCCTATCAGCGTGTTTGTGCGGAACTAAAGAAAAAAGGAGGAAATGAATTATATAAGATAGAGTATAGAGGGGATGATGAAAGTAACTATGGTAGTGAGAGTATCGATGCTTTTATTCTTTCGGCAGGTATTACCGCCAACTATAAGCTCAGTCGAAATTGTTTTTTACTGTTGAATGTCAATTATATACAGCCATTGGGGAGATTTACTTATCGTAAATATGTAACAGACCTTTATACGGGAGAAAAGGTGGAGAGAGGAGTCTATAAAAGTTCTACATTCGCCCGTGATCTGAATGTAAGTGTCGGATTCGGATTCCCTTTTTATCTGGGAAGAAAGACTAATAGAAAATCACCGCATAGAGAAAGAACCAGGCAGCTGATGGAACAGAAACGGAAAACATACGGGTTGTTTCCGGGAAATAAGTAGCCATTTAATCATTTCTTTGCAATGATGAGCGAATAGAATTTAGCCTTTATACAAAGTTTGAAAAAGAAAAAACTCTGCCATTCACAACAATTGGATTAACATTCTTATGATATACTTACGTGTCAGCTAGTCTCTCTATAAAAATGAAAACTATAAATTGCTGTCATCTGTCACTTTGTTGGGTATAATATCTTGAATATGAGTGATTAATGAGGTGACGGCAGTAGGTGACGGCAGTGTGACGGCAAAATTTTGCTGTCACACTGCCTTGTTTTCAATGGTTCCTTATGGTCTGTTTGTAGTTCTATATAGAGCTTTTTAGTTTCTCCCGTTTGAAACTTTTGTTTCTTCAGCTTGGAACTAAAGTTTCATCGGCTTGAAACTAAAGTTTCAAAGCCTTGAAACCAAAGTTTCGGACGCTTGAAAACATTGGTTCCAGCGTATGGAAACTAGTTATACTAGAGTGTATGATGTCAAAAGTCAATAGTAGCGAGTTCAGTGTAGTCGATGTGCGTGTGACGGCAATAGTTGTCATCACCGTGCCGTCACCTGTTGCCGTCACAGCGTTAAGCATTGACTATGAGTGTGTTATTTGTGTTTTTGTGATGGGTGACAGCAGTAATTGGATAAACAATACATAGAGAGAGAAGCCGGTTGATACATCTATTATGATAGGATTTATCAGATTGATAATCGTTTAAGAGCTTTTTAGGTGCCTTAACAACAAAACAAGTGGCTGATTGTGTTATATTCCCTAAGTAACCAAATAAAAATAACAAGATTATGAAACAGAAAAGAGCTAAAATTGGATTTACCGGATGTGCCAAAGCGTATATCCGGAGTTTGCAGGAAGAAGGGCGCTATTCTACGGCACATGTGTATAAGAATGCGGTTCTTTCATTTACGAGATTTCATGGCAGTACGTATATTGCATTCGAGCAGATCACTCGCGAGTCTTTGCGACGTTACGGACAATACTTGTACGATTGCAAACTGAAACTCAATACGATCTCTACCTATATGCGAATGCTGCGCTGTATTTACAATCGTGGTGTGGAAGCTGGTATCGCCCGTTTTATCCCCCGATTGTTTCGTGATGTATATACCGGTGTGGATGTCCGGCAGAAAAAGGCAATACCTGTAAAGGAACTGCATACACTTCTTTATAAAACACCCCAGTCTAAGCACTTGCGGCGTACTCAGGAGATTGCCCGACTGATGTTCCAGTTCTGCGGAATGCCTTTTGCGGATTTTGCGCATTTGGAAAAGTCGGCATTGGCACAAGGGGTATTGAGATATAACCGTATCAAGACAGGCACTTCTGTTAGTCTTGAGGTGCTGGAGTCATCTCTGCCCACGATCAGTAAACTTCGCAATAATGACCCTGTTCGGGAAGATGGAACGAATTATTTATTCAGTATTCTGAGAGGGAATAAAAGCCCAAAAGGTGAAAGCATGTATAAAGAATACCAGTCGGCGCTTCGTCGGTTCAATAATCAGCTGAAAAGTCTTTCAAGGGAACTTCACTTAAAGTCGGCTGTCACCTCATATACCATCCGCCATTCTTGGGCAACGAATGCCAAATACCAGGGTATACCTATTGAAATGATCAGTGAATCATTGGGACACAAATCTATTAAGACGACTCAAATCTACCTGAAAGGTTTTGAACTGGAAAAGAGAACAGAAGCAAATCGGTTGAATTGTTTTTACGTTGAAAACTGCAGTAATTAGAATAGAATATAATCAGAGTGCTGGCTATTAGTGTGTTATCATGTCTATTACTTCTTAGGTAACGGAAATAAATACGACGCAAAGATATATAAAAAGAATCTCATATCCCAAACTTATTATACATTATTTTATTTCTCTGACTTAAGAAAATAAAATAACACTATGAGAACACGAATACCACTGACTTCATGTTCCGAACCCTTATTGTTTGTCATCCGACAAAATCTCCTTCATAACCCTTTTATACAGTGCTTCTCGCAAAGGCCGCTGCCTTTTTCGCTTCTTTTCCCCTATGTGTAAAGTCCGGTAATGGACTTCCGTTACCTAAGAAGTAATAGATAAATGTAAGTAGTAAATTGTGACACGCAATTCAAACAACAAGCTCATTTTGCATGCCTTCTATTTACTTTGGTTCTGAATTTATCCATTGGGATATATGCTTGTAAAGGTACACACACAGTGACAAAATAAAGAGAATGAACATTGCTTCGATGTGGGCAATGTCTTAAAAAGGGGTTTTAGTTTACTTATTTAAAAGTAAAAGAAGAAATGGAAAGTTTATGGAAAGTCTGGTTCTCCAGAAGGAGAAAGGTGTATGTTCGGATAGCCCGTCAATATGGTTCCACTCCGTGGCGGGTGTATTATTTAGGACATGGAGGCAGGTGCAGGTCGCTCAAAGACATGCAGATATTGGAAGCGTTACAGCGGCAGGGAGTTATTTCGCATATTTACCCTTGGTGATAATTGACTGAAAAATACTTGAACATATTTAATTATGTGTCCGACAGAAATATGAATAATTATAAAATATGGGGTGAGATGTTTTTCTAAAAAGGTTACTGTGAAGTACCCGAACGGGGATAAACCCTTTATAGCATGTGTATGTTTCCCACAACATGCTTATTGCTTATATAAACGGAGTCTCTTGGATGCCCGTTTTATATAATTGTTTGTTTTTGTTTAAGTACATTCTGTCCTGGTGAGGAAGGATGTACTTTTTTATGCCCGAAGGTCCGGAATCAGATAGTCACGAAGGTCCGGTCGGAAGATCAGCGCCTTCCGTCCGCTCCCCACATCATCTTGCTGCGGAGGGTATCGAAGAAAATATGATTGAACCGTTTCACTACTTTTATACTGTAGTCTGCCCGGCGAATGGTCAGCTGAGTTGTCTCCTTGCACGTTTCGCTGCTGCCGTCGATGGCAACGAGGAAGTTATGGCTGCGGCTTTCCACGTCCAGCGTGATTTCCCAGTCGTCACGAATGACGATAGGACGGACGTTGAGGCTGTGCGGAGCTACCGGGGTAATGGCGATCGTATTGGAATGAGGAACGATGATCGGGCCGCCTACGCTTAATGAATACGCAGTAGAGCCGGTAGGAGTGGCAATCACCAGTCCGTCTGCCTGATAAGTATTCAGATAAGCACCGTTGATCGCAGTGCGGATGCTGATCATGGAAGAACTGTCCCGCTTGAGCACCGCAATTTCGTTGAGGGCATAAGGCGATTCCTGGAGATTTCTGTCATTGCAGATAAGCTGCAATACACTTCGTTCCTCCACACTGTATCTGCCTGCCTGAATCTCTTCGAAAGTCACCTCCATCTCTTCGGGTGAAACATCGGCAAGAAATCCCAGTCGCCCTGTGTTGATGCCGAGAATGGGGATTTGTTTTCTACCCACCCGGCGGGCAGCTTTCAGAAATGTGCCGTCACCTCCGATGCTGATAACCATATCGGCTGTGAAGTCGTTGCCTTCGAGCAGGGCGTCGACAGGCACTTCCATTTTTAAATCTGCCGTCAGGAACTGGTAAAACTCCCGGCACATACAGATTTCCGCTCCCTGCTTCTTGAGAAGCTCGAACAGTCTGAGTGCATGCAAAGACTTTTTAGGCTGATACGTATTTCCGAAAATGGCAAATTTCATAAGCTGTTTCATTAGTTTCGGTTGCAAAATTGGCATTTTTTCTTGGATTTCTACTTTAAATAACCAAAAAAGAACTGAGAATGCGTTTCGTATTATTAGGCAACTAATAATAATATTTGTATTTTTGCGGCAAATATTGCGTAAAACTATGACTAAATTAAGTGTAAACATAAACAAGGTTGCTACATTGAGAAATGCACGCGGAGGGGATACCCCCAATGTGGTGAAGGTAGCACTTGATTGTGAAGCTTTCGGGGCTGACGGTATTACTGTTCATCCCCGTCCCGACGAACGCCACATCCGCCGGGCAGATGTATATGATCTGCGTCCGTTGTTGCGGACCGAATTCAATATCGAGGGCTACCCGTCGCCGGAGTTTATAGACCTGGTATTGAAAGTGAAACCTCATCAGGTGACGCTGGTTCCTGACGATCCTTCGCAGATTACTTCCAACTCCGGTTGGGATACAAAAGCAAATCTGGAATTTCTGTCGGAAGTTCTCGATCAGTTCAACAGCGCAGGCATCCGTACTTCCGTCTTTGTTGCCGCCGATCCGGAGATGGTGGAATATGCGGCAAAAGCAGGTGCCGACCGTGTGGAACTTTATACGGAACCCTATGCTACGGCATATCCGAAGAATCCGGAAGCGGCTGTTGCCCCATTTGTGGAAGCAGCCAAAACAGCCCGCAAACTGGGCATCGGCTTGAACGCCGGACACGACTTGAGTCTTGTGAATTTAAACTATTTCTATAAAAACATTCCTTGGGTGGACGAAGTATCCATAGGTCATGCCTTGATCAGCGACGCATTGTATCTGGGACTGGAACGTACTATTCAGGAATATAAAAACTGTCTACGCTAATGAATGTATTGATGTTATTGGCCCAGGGTGCCATGAATATGGCCGACTCGCTGGCAACTGCCAACCCGGTGCTGACTCCGGTCAGCGCTCCCGAGATGAATATGCTTGATATGGCTATCAAGGGTGGTTGGATTATGATTGTACTGGGTGTACTGTCTGTAGTCTGTTTCTACATCTTATTTGAACGTAACTATATGATCCGTAAAGCGGGAAAAGAAGACCCGATGTTCATGGAACGGATCAAGGATTATATCCATAGCGGTGAAATCAAAGCGGCTATCCAGTATTGCCGCACGATGAACACTCCTTCGGCACGCATGATTGAAAAAGGAATCAGCCGTCTGGGACGTCCCATCAACGATGTGCAGGTAGCCATCGAGAATGTCGGTAATCTGGAAGTAGCCAAACTGGAAAAAGGCCTGACCGTCATGGCAACAATCTCCGGTGGTGCTCCGATGCTCGGATTCCTCGGTACGGTGACCGGTATGGTACGCGCATTCTACGAAATGGCGAATGCGGGAAGCGGAAACATCGATATAACCTTGCTTTCCGGCGGTATCTACGAAGCCATGATCACCACCGTAGGCGGTCTGATCGTGGGTATCATTGCCATGTTTGCTTACAACTACCTGGTGATGCTGGTAGACCGTGTAGTAAACAAAATGGAAGCTCGTACGATGGAATTTATGGATCTCTTGAACGAGCCTGCCCAAAAGTAACCCTGAGACGTTAATCACTATCATTAACCACTAATCAATAATAAAGTGGGATTAAAAAGAAGAAATAGAGTATCGCCCAATTTCAGTATGGCATCCATGACGGACGTCATCTTCCTGCTGCTGATATTCTTTATGATTACCTCTACGGTGGTGTCGCCCAATGCCATAAAGGTGTTGTTGCCGCAAGGCAAACAACAGACTTCGGCCAAACCGCTGACAAGAGTCGTGATCGATAAAGACCTGAACTTCTACGCTGCTTTCGGCAATGAGAAGGAAAAGCCGCTGTCGTTGGACGAACTGACTCCGTTCCTGCAAGGTTGTGCGGAGAAAGAACCGGAGATGTATGTGGCATTGTATGCAGATGAGTCGGTGCCTTACCGTGAAATCGTGCGGGTGCTGAACATTGCGAATGAGAATCATTTTAAAATGGTGCTGGCTACACGCCCGCCGGAAAACAAATAAAGTAAGTAGTTGCTACTTAACTACTAAAAAAAAGAAACAATTATGGACGACAGAAGAAAAAAGGGTGAATTCGTCGGCGCGCTGGGTGCACTGTTGGTACACGTGGCAGTGATAGCTCTTTTGATTCTGGTGAGCTTTACGGTTCCCCAGCCGGATGAAGACGCAGGCGGCGTACCTGTGATGCTGGGAAATGTGGAGTCTGCCCGAGGCTTTGACGACCCTTCGCTGGTGGACGTGGATATACTGCCCGAAGAACCGGAAGCACCTGCACCTGCGGAAACGCAGCCGGAACTGCCCTCGGAACAGGATCTGCTGACACAGACCGAAGAAGAAACGGTAGTGCTGAAACCGAAAACGGAACCTAAAAAGGAGACCGTGAAACCCAAAGAGGTAGTGAAGCCCAAAGAACCGGTGAAGAAACCCGAAAAGACAGAGGCGGAGAAAGCTGCCGAAGCGAAACGTCTTGCCGAAGAAAAAGCGGAACGTGAACGGAAAGCCGCCGAAGAAGCTGCGAAGAAAAAGGTTGCCAACGCTTTCGGAAAGGGAGCGCAGATGGGAGGCAGCAAAGGTACTTCCGCCAGCGGCACGGGAACAGAAGGCAGCAAGGACGGCAATTCATCCACCGGAGCGAAGACCGGAACCGGAGGTTACGGAACATTTGACCTTGGCGGACGTTCTTTAGGTACGGGCAGTCTGCCAAAGCCTGCCTATAATGTGCCCGAAGAAGGACGTGTGGTAGTCAATATCACCGTGAATCCGGCGGGAGTAGTCATTGGAACCAGTATCAATCCTCAAACGAACACCGTGAACTCCACCCTGCGGAAGGCAGCGGAAGACGCGGCGAAGAAGGCTCGCTTCAACACCGTGGAAGGACCGAACAACCAGACTGGAACCATCACTTATTATTTTAACCTGAGATAGTATCACTAATCAAAAATATAGGATTATGGGAACTGTATATGCTTTTTTTGCAGATGGCTTTGAAGAAATAGAAGCCTTTACTGCTGTCGACACTTTGAGACGTGCCGGACTGAATGTGCAAATTGTATCTGTCACTCCGGATGAAATTGTAATGGGCGCTCACGATGTGTCATTGCTCTGTGATATAAACTTTGAAAACTGCGATTTTTTTGATGCCGATCTGCTGTTGTTGCCCGGAGGAATGCCGGGAGCGGCTACGCTCGATAAACATGAAGGGCTGCGAAAACTGCTTCTTGACTTTGCTGCCAAAGGAAAACCGATCGCAGCGATCTGTGCGGCTCCGATGGTATTGGGCAAATTAGGTTTGCTGAAAGGTCGGAAAGCAACTTGCTACCCCAGCTTTGAACAATATCTGGAAGGTGCGGAATGTGTCAGTGAACCCGTAGTTCGGGACGGAAATATCATCACAGGTATGGGACCGGGCGCTGCTATGGAGTTTGCTCTGACCATCGTAGATCTGTTGGTCGGCAAAGAAAAAGTAGACGAACTGGTAGAAGCGATGTGTGTAAAACGCTAAGCTGTCTATGAAACAATCTGTGATTATTGTCGCCGGTGGAAAGGGCTTGCGAATGGGAAGCGATCTTCCCAAACAATTTCTTCCTGTCGGTGGCAAACCTGTACTGATGCATACGCTGGAAGCATTCCGCAAGTACGATGCGATGCTTCAGATTATTCTGGTACTTCCCCGTGAACAGCAGGACTTTTGGAAACAGCTTTGCGAAGAACATCATTTTTCGGTGGAACATCTTGTGGCAGATGGCGGCGAGACCCGTTTTCATTCGGTGAAGAACGGGCTGGCGCTTGTGGAGGCTCCCGGTCTGGTAGGAGTGCACGACGGAGTTCGTCCGTTTGTAACCCTTGAAGTGATTCGCCGGTGTTACAAGCTGGCGGAACAGCATAAAGCTGTGATTCCGGTGGTGGATGTAGTCGAAACGCTGCGCCATCTGACGGATGCCGGAAGCGAAACGGTGAGCCGTACTGAATATAAGTTAGTGCAGACTCCTCAGGTCTTTGAGGTGGAGCTGCTGAAACAGGCTTATGGACAGGAGTTTACTCCGTTCTTTACGGACGATGCTTCGGTGGTCGAAGCAATGGGCGTACCCGTATATCTGGCAGAAGGTAATCGTGAAAACATAAAAATAACAACTCCCTTTGACCTGAAGATCGGGAGTGCTCTCTTGTAAATGTTCGATTTAACCACACGCGACATCAAATTTATCTCCGGTGTAGGGCCTCAGAAGGCCGCAGTATTGAACAAGGAGTTGGAAATCTACTCGTTGTACGATCTGATTTATTATTTTCCTTATAAATATGTTGACCGGAGCCGCATCTATTACATTCACGAAATAGATGGCAATATGCCGTATATCCAGCTGAAAGGAGAGATTCTCGGCTTCGAGACGATAGGCGAAGGGCGGCAACGGCGGCTGACGGCCCATTTCTCCGATGGAACGGGAATCGTCGACCTGGTGTGGTTTCAAGGCATCAAATATATATTAGGTAAGTATAAACTTCACGAAGAATACATCATCTTCGGTAAGCCTACTGTGTTTAACGGGCGTATCAATGTGGCACATCCCGACATCGATAAGCCGGATGATCTGAAACTTTCTTCCGTCGGACTGCAACCTTATTATAATACGACGGAGAAAATGAAACGGAGTTTTCTCAATTCGCATGCGATTGAGAAGATGATGGCTACGGTGATCCAGCAGATACAGGAACCCCTGCCGGAAACGCTTTCTCCCAAAATCCTGTCGGACCATCATCTGATGCCTCTGACGGAGGCACTCCGGAATATCCATTTCCCGACGAATCCCGATTCGCTGCGCAGGGCTCAGTATCGTCTTAAATTCGAAGAACTGTTCTACGTGCAGCTGAATATCCTCCGCTATGCGAAAGACCGCCAAAGACGATATCGTGGATATATCTTTGAACGGGTAGGGGATGTTTTCAATACTTTCTATTCGCAGAACCTTCCTTTTCAGTTGACGGGTGCACAGAAACGGGTACTGAAAGAAATAAGGAATGATGTGGGAAGCGGGCGGCAGATGAACCGTCTGCTTCAAGGGGACGTGGGTAGCGGTAAAACCCTGGTAGCGTTGATGAGCATGCTGCTTGCACTGGACAACGGTTTTCAAGCGTGCATGATGGCTCCCACCGAAATTTTGGCGAACCAGCATTACGAGACAATCAAGGAGCTGCTTTTCGGTATGGATATCCGTGTCGAACTGCTGACCGGATCTATCAAAGGAAAGAAGAGGGAAGCGATCCTGACCGGACTGCTGACGGGAGACGTGAAAATCCTGATAGGTACGCACGCGGTCATTGAAGACACGGTGAACTTCTCTTCTTTGGGACTGGTCGTTATTGACGAACAACACCGCTTCGGAGTGGCGCAGCGTGCCCGCCTCTGGACGAAAAACATACAGCCGCCCCATGTGCTGGTGATGACCGCCACGCCTATTCCGCGTACACTGGCGATGACGTTGTATGGCGATCTGGATGTTTCTGTCATTGACGAGCTGCCGCCGGGACGGAAACCGATAACCACCATTCATCAGTTTGACAACCGTCGGGAAAGTATGTACCGCGCCGTACGCAAGCAGATAGAAGAAGGACGGCAGGTGTACATCGTCTATCCTTTAATAAAGGAAAGCGAGAAGATCGACCTCAAGAACCTGGAAGAAGGTTACCAGCATATCCTGGAAGAGTTTCCCGGCTGTACCGTTGCCAAAGTTCACGGCAAGATGAAGTCTGCGGAGAAAGATGAGCAGATGCAGCTCTTTATTTCCGGACAAGCTCAGATTATGGTTGCCACTACCGTGATCGAAGTCGGGGTGAATGTGCCCAATGCTTCTGTGATGATCATTGAGAATGCCGAACGCTTCGGACTTTCGCAACTCCATCAGTTGCGCGGTCGGGTGGGACGTGGCGCCGAACAGTCTTATTGTATCCTTGTGACGAACTACAAACTGACCGAAGACACGCGGAAACGGCTGGAAATAATGGTGCGCACCAACGACGGCTTTGAAATAGCGGAAGCAGACTTGAAACTGCGCGGTCCCGGTGATTTGGAGGGGACGCAGCAAAGCGGCATTGCCTTCGATCTGAAGATTGCGAACCTTGCCCGTGACGGTCAGCTGTTGCAGTACGTCCGTTCGATAGCCGAAGATATCGTAGATAACGACCCGTCGGCTCAAAGTCCGGAGAACGAGATTCTGTGGCGGCAACTGAAATCTCTCCGGAAAACGAATGTTAACTGGGCGGCTATAAGTTGAAAAACGGTTAAACATGCAGTTTATTTGCGGGAATGTGTTGCAAAACATGTTTCCTTTCTATTCCTCCTATTTATAGGGCTTTAACGCTGCTTTTTCTGTTCTTTTCATCTCCGTACTTCTGAAAAATAGTTAATGACTTACTTGCCCTTTCATCGGAAAATACTATCTTTGGGGGAATTTTTTATAGTAAATGCATAGTTTAATCTTTTGAAAGTCACACATCATGATCGAAAAAACGCTGGTTATTTTGAAGCCGTGTACCCTTCAACGGGGATTGGTTGGTGAGATTACTCATCTCTTTGAACGTAAAGGACTACGGTTGGCCGGCATGAAAATGATGCAACTGACGGATGAATTATTAAGCGAGCATTATGCCCACCTGAGCAGCAAGCCTTTCTTTCAGCGCGTGAAAGATTCGATGATGGCAACTCCTGTCATTGTTTGTTGTTACGAAGGTGTGGATGCTATTCAAGCAGTCCGTACGTTGGCGGGACCAACTAATGGACGTCTGGCTGCGCCGGGAACCATTCGTGGGGATTATAGTATGAGTTTTCAAGAAAACATCGTTCATACTTCCGATTCTCCGGAAACTGCGGCTATCGAATTAACGAGATTTTTTAAACCTGAAGAGATATTCGACTACAAACAGGCGACTTTTGACTACCTGTATGCGAACGACGAATATTAATTGAATTGACAAGAACGAATGAATTTCAATTGCATTATTAAAACAGGATTGGTAGCTGTAGCAGCTATGGTCAGCCTGAGCTCTTTCTCTCAAGACCTGATTGCCCGCCAAGCTCCGATAGACAAGAAATTAAAAACCGTAGACTCTTTGGCACTTCAGAAACAGATCCGTGCCGAACAGTCGGAATATCCCGCCTTAAGTCTTTATCCAAACTGGAATAACCAGTATGCACATGCTTACGGCAATGCTATCATCCCCGACACTTATACCATCGACCTCACAGGCTTCTGTATGCCGACTCCGAGTACGAAGATTACTTCGCCTTTCGGTCCCCGCTGGAGAAGAATGCACAATGGTCTGGACCTGAAGGTGAACATCGGTGACACGATTGTAGCTGCCTTTGACGGTAAAGTACGTATCGTGAAGTATGAACGCAGAGGATATGGTAAATATGTAGTGATTCGTCATGACAATGGATTGGAAACCATATACGGACACTTGTCCAAACAACTCGTTGAAGAAAATCAATTGGTAAAAGCCGGTGAAGTGATCGGTCTGGGTGGTAACACCGGACGTTCTACCGGTTCTCATCTCCACTTTGAAACCCGCTTTTTGGGAATCGCCATCAACCCGATTTATATGTTCGACTTCCCGAAACAGGATATCGTAGCCGATACTTATACTTTCCGCAAGACGAAAGGTGTGCGTAGTGCCGGTTCTCACGACACTCAGGTAGCCGACGGAACGATCCGTTATCATAAAGTGAAGAGCGGAGATACATTGTCACGTATCGCTAAAGTGCGTGGAGTATCGGTCAGCACGCTTTGTAAGCTGAACCGTATCAAGCCGACGACCACCTTGCGTATCGGACAAGTTTTACGTTGTTCGTAAAGATGTAATACAATAATAGCTTTGGAAGAGGGCACTTTAATATAATTTAGAGTGCCCTCTTTCTGTTTTTACTTAATTATTGTTACCTTTGCGCACTATTTGGAAGAAGATGAAAGATACCAAGCAACAATTTGAACATGTCATCGCCTTGTGCCGTGACTTATTCTCCAAGAAGCTGCACGATTACGGGCCTGCATGGCGTATCCTGCGTCCGGCTTCGGTTACTGACCAGATTTTTATCAAAGCTAACAGGATTCGTAGTATCGAAACCAAAGGGGTGACTCTGGTTGACGAAGGAATCCGTTCGGAATTTATTGCGATAGTCAATTATGGCATTATCGGTCTGATCCAGCTGGAACTGGGCTATGCCGAATCTGCCGACATCAGCAATGAGGAGGCTTTGGCTTTATATGACAAGCATGCAAAGGAAGCGCTGGAGCTGATGCTTGCCAAAAATCATGACTATGATGAGGCTTGGCGCAGTATGCGTGTGAGTTCCTACACAGACTTGATTCTGATGAAGATATACCGTACCAAGCAGATTGAAAGTCTGGCAGGGAACACGTTGGTGTCGGAAGGTATCGATGCTAACTATATGGATATGATTAATTATTCAGTATTCGGATTGATCAAGATAGAATTTGAAGGATAAGAACTTACATATCATCCAGAAGACAGGAGCGAATGTCTGCCGTTTCCTTTTAGCGGCATCGTTCATCTTTTCCGGTTTTGTGAAGGCTGTCGACCCGCTGGGCTTCCAGTATAAGATACAGGACTATCTGACCGCCTTCGGGGTGATTTCATGGTTTCCTTCTTTCTTCCCGTTGTTGGGAGGCATTATATTATCCGCCATCGAATTTTCAATCGGTATCTTCCTGTTCTTCGGTATCAAGAAAACAATCTCTACCACATTGGCGTTGGTGCTGATGATTTTCATGACACCGCTGACGCTGTATCTGGCGATTTTCGATCCGGTGTCGGACTGCGGCTGTTTTGGCGATGCCTGGGTGTTGACTAACTGGGAGACATTTGCAAAGAACATCGTACTGCTGCTTGCCGCGATTGCTACATTCCAGTGGAGGAAAATGCTGATCAGATTCGTTACCCGAAAGATGGAATGGCTGATTTCTCTGTACACGATATTCTTTGTATTTACACTGTCGTTTTACTGTCTGGACCGTCTGCCTGTGCTGGACTTCCGTCCTTACAAGATCGGACAGAATATCATGAAAGGCATGAGTATTCCCGAAGGAGCGAAACCGAGTGTATATGAGAGTGTCTTTATCCTGGAAAAGAACGGGGAAAAGAAAGAGTTTACACTAGACAATTATCCGGACAGCACATGGACCTTTGTCGATACGCGTACCATTCTGAAAGAAAAAGGATACGAGCCTTCGATCCACGACTTCTCCATGATGGATATGAGCACGGGTGATGATATCACGGAAGACGTGTTGACGGATATGGGATATACCTTCCTGCTGGTGGCACATCGTATCGAAGAGGCGGACGACAGTAACATTGATTTGATTAATGAGATATATGACTACTCGGTAGAGCATGGTTACAGATTCTACTGCCTCACTTCCTCACCGGAAGAGCAGATAGAATTGTGGAAGGACAAGACCGGTGCGGAATATCCTTTCTGCCAGATGGACGACATTACGCTGAAGACGATGATTCGCTCCAATCCGGGACTGATGCTGATAAAGAACGGTACGATTCTGAACAAATGGAGTGATGAAGACATTCCGGATGAATATGTACTGACTGACAAACTGGAGAATCTGGAACTCGGTCAGCAGAAGGTCCGGAGTGACGTACATACGATTGGATACGTATTCCTGTGGTTTGTCATTCCGCTGTTGCTGGTGTTGGGAGTGGACATTCTGATTGTCCGCCGACGCGAACGGAAGAACGAAAAGCGGAAGCAGCAACAGGAAGTAAAAGAACAATAAATTTATTAACCCTTTAAATAAAGAACAAAATGAGAAAGAACATTGTTGCAGGAAACTGGAAAATGAACAAAACCCTTCAAGAGGGTATCGCTTTGGCAAAAGAACTGAACGAAGCATTGGCTAACGAAAAGCCTAACTGTGATGTAATCATCTGTACTCCGTTTATTCACCTGGCATCTGTTACTCCGTTGGTAGACGCTGCTAAGATCGGTGTAGGTGCTGAAAACTGTGCAGACAAGGCATCCGGTGCATATACAGGTGAAGTTTCTGCTGAAATGGTAGCTTCTACAGGTGCAAAATATGTAATCCTGGGTCACTCAGAACGTCGTGCTTACTACGGTGAAACTGTTGCTATCCTCGAAGAAAAAGTAAAATTGGCTCTGGCTAACGGTCTGACTCCGATCTTCTGTATCGGTGAAGTGCTGGAAGAACGCGAAGCTAACAAGCAGAACGAAGTAGTAGCTGCTCAGATGGAATCTGTATTCTCTCTGTCTGCTGAAGACTTTTCTAAGATCGTCCTTGCTTACGAACCGGTTTGGGCTATCGGTACAGGTAAAACAGCTTCTCCCGAGCAAGCTCAGGAAATCCACGCTTTCATCCGTTCAATCGTAGCTGACAAGTATGGCAAGGAAATCGCTGACAACACTTCTATCCTTTACGGTGGTAGCTGCAAGCCTTCTAACGCTAAAGAACTGTTCTCTAACCCCGACGTAGACGGTGGACTGATTGGTGGTGCTGCTCTGAAAGTTTCTGACTTCAAGGGTATTATCGATGCGTTCAATGCATAATTAGAATATCTTTCGGGAACTGACTAAAAAGTAGATAGTAACTCTAAACTCTCCTCCTTCAGGAAGGAGGAGTACCCGTAGGGGGAGGTGGTAGGTGAATACATAAAACTATGAAAGTTCATTTGTCAGGTGCTTCCTACCACCCTGGCTTTCAGCCACCCCTCCTTCCAGAAGGAGGGGAATTGCAGATAGTATCGACTTTTTAGCCACTTCCTGAAATTAAACTTTTATCGAATGAGAAAACTAGGTTTACTTTTATGGATGCTGGCTTTTACCGCTGTTGGTGCACAGGCGCAGAACATCATCAAGAGTCTGGAACGTACAGTGCCGGGACAGGGAAAGGTGACGATTCATCAAGACCCTAAGATAGAGGCATTGATAGGCGTGGAACGTCCTTCTATGGGCGAACAGAAAGTGTTGAAAGCAGCCGGATTCAGAATACAGGCATATGCCGGTAATAATACCCGTGAGGCAAAGAATGATGCTTATCGTGTAGCTTCCCGCATCAAAGAGTATTTCCCCGAACTGACGATTTACACTTCGTTCAATCCTCCCCGCTGGCTTTGTCGTGTGGGTGATTTCCGGAGCATTGAAGAGGCGGACGCGATGATGCGTAAACTCAAGGCAACCGGTGTATTCAAAGAGGTCTCTATCGTCAAAGACCAGATCAATATTCCTTTATAATTGTATCATGTTAGAAAAAGAAGAAATTGTCTCTCCGAATCTGGAGGAGTTGAAAAGTCATTATCACAGTATTATTACTTTGTTGGGTGAAGATGCCGGAAGGGAAGGTTTGCTGAAGACCCCCGAACGTGTTGCGAAGGCTATGCTGAGTCTGACAAAAGGTTATCACATGGACCCTCATGAAGTGTTGCGTTCGGCTAAGTTTCAGGAAGAATACAGTCAGATGGTGATAGTGAAAGACATTGATTTCTTCTCTCTCTGCGAACACCATATGTTGCCGTTCTACGGAAAAGCACATGTGGCATATATCCCTAACGGCTATATCACGGGATTGAGCAAGATTGCCCGGGTAGTCGATATCTTTTCCCATCGCCTGCAAGTGCAGGAACGCATGACGCTGCAAATCAAAGATTGTATCCAGGAGACACTGAACCCATTGGGAGTGATGGTGGTAGTGGAGGCAAAGCATATGTGTATGCAGATGCGCGGTGTAGAAAAACAAAATTCTATTACTACTACTTCAGACTTTACAGGAGCTTTCAATCAAGCCAAGACTCGCGAAGAGTTTATGAATCTGATTCAGCACGGCAGGGTGTAATACGCTTTACAAAATGTGGACGATGTAGTTCCCCGTCAATGAGGATTGCCTCCGGTACCGATGAAGGGGTGTCTCGGCACCGATGAGAAATTTAGCGTAATACAACGCGGTCGCCCAGGCGCTTCGCCATCAGACTTTGCACTTCCCGCATCTCATTGTAACGCTGCATCAGCGAATTACATTTCTCATTGTCATGAGCGAGTGCCGGATCTTGCAGGGCATAAAGCATATGTTTCAGTTCTTCCGTGACAATCGCATACTTGAAGTTGATCATCAACATCGGGACGAGTTCGTACAGCCGTTCTTCATCTGTCACGATCTTCTGTGATTTCGAGTGATACTTACTTAGCTGATAACGTACATTGATCAAGTCCACGCTCAACCGGCTGATGGTCTGGTCGGGATGTGCCAGGAAATAGCGTTCCGCGATAAAACCGGCATCGTGTATATGCGTGGCGGCTTCTGTCAGAATCTGTCGGTGCAACGGATTATGGAAAGCCAGGTCGTCTTCCTTCAGATCATTCACCACATATTCGATAACGGTTACCGGAATTTCATTTCCTTCTTCGTCGGTAAGGTTGCACATCACTTTTTCACCATAACGGACTACTGCCTGCAGGATCAATCGCTCAAACTTATAGAACTCCTGACCTTCTTTCCCTTCCTGTGGAATAAAGGAGGTATAAGAATCTCCGGGAACAGTGGTATCCGTAGTGGAGGCAGGTGCATTGCCGGGAGGAAATCCTGCCGCACCTCCTGTAGCAGCGGACATCGGATCTGCGAAAGATACGATATTGCCATCGTCATCATATTCGGGTTCCGGTGGCATTCCTGCATTGCCGTAGGGGCTCGATGGACTAGAATAAGTCGGAGCACCGGAATAAGCCGGTGTGCCGGAAGCGGCAGCTGTACCGGAAGTATCTCCGGTTGTTGAAGATGAATGATTATAGCTGGGACGATTGGCTTTTTCAGCCTGCGCCTCTCTTAATTTGGCGACTTCCGCTACCAGCAGTTTTTCTTCGATGCGCAGATGTTGGCTGCATTCTTTGATGTAGACATCCCGTATAATGGCTTCCGGTATGACGGAAATGCTTCGTACGATATTCGAAATCAGTTCCGCGCGTTTGATCGGATCTCTTCCCGCGTCTTCCATCAGAAGGTCGGTCTTGAAGCGGATGAAATCTTTCTCGTGCTCATGGATGAATGCCTGGAATTCTTCCGAATTATGTTTGCGGGCGAAGGAGTCCGGGTCGTCTCCGTCCGGAAGCAGGCATACTTTGATGTTCATGCCTTCTTCCAGCAGCATATCGATTCCGCGGATAGAGGCTTTGATACCGGCTACGTCACCGTCATAGAGTACGGTAATGTTATTGGTGAAACGGTGGATCAGACGAATCTGTCCAGGCGTCAATGCGGTGCCCGATGAAGCGACTACGTTTTCTATGCCCGACTGATGCATGGAGATAACGTCCGTGTATCCTTCCACAAGGAAACATCTGTCCTGCCTGACAATCGCCTGTTTGGCAAAATAGATTCCGTATAGCTCGTTACTCTTGTGGTAAATTTCCGACTCGGGAGAGTTGACATATTTCACCTTTACCCCTTTGGTGGCGGTGCTGAGCACACGTCCGCCGAAGGCGACCACCTTTCCGGAAAGGGTATGGACGGGGAAAATCACACGTCCCCAGAAGCGGTCACGAAGACGGTGGTCATCCGTTTCGTAGCAGATTCCCGTTTTCACCAGGAATTCTTTCTTGTAGCCTTTGCGCAATGCTTCTTGTGACATGGCATCATGGCTTTCCGTACAGTAACCCAACTGGAATTTCTCAATGATGTCATCACGAAATCCACGCTGACGGAAATAAGCTAGACCGATGCTGCGCCCGTCCACATGATTCTTTAAGATATTCTGAAAGTAATCGCGGGCGAAGTTGTTGACAATGAACATACTTTCGCGCGTTGTCTGCGCCTGTTTCTCTTCATTGGTCAGCTCCCGTTCTTTGATTTCGATGTTGTATTTCTTGGCGAGATATTTCAGTGCCTCGTAATACGACATCTGTTCGTGCTCCATGATGAAGTGGACCGAGTTTCCGCCCTTACCGCAGCTGAAACACTTGCAAAGTCCTTTGGCAGGGGAGACGCTGAATGACGGAGTCTTTTCGTTGTGGAACGGGCACAGACCTACATAGTTCACTCCGCGTTTGCGCAGGGTGACAAACTCAGACACTACATCTACAATCTGTGCGGCATCTAAAATTCGGTCTATGGTAACTTGATCTATCATTCTTCTTTTCTCCTGTGATTCCGTTTTTGCGGATACAAAGGTACATATAAAAAAATCCCCTGCAAAGAACTTTTTTGCAGGGGATGGTTAAATCTTATCGAAGGAGAGGATGATTTACTTGATCTTTTCCCGAATCTTGGTGAGGTAGGCTTTCATACCTTCCGCATCTTTCTTTTCGATGATTTCGAGAAGATTTTTCAGCTCTGTACGGATATTGGCCACTTGTCCCGGGGTGCGTGGGTTGAACAGGATTTCCTGCAGCAGGTAGTCATCTTCGCTCAGCAGCCCCTTTGCGATAGCCATGTGCTTCTTGAAAGTCGTTCCCGGAGCTTCCTGATGCTTCATCACGGCAGCAAATACGAAAGTCGAAACGAATGGGATGGAGAGCGAGTATGCCACCGTTTCATCATGTTCGTCGAACGTATATTCGAAGATGTTCAGGCGCAGCGTCTGGTAAAGGTCTTTGAAGAAAATCTTTCCCAAATGATCTCCTTCGCTGATGATAATCGCATTCTCGCTGCTCAGATTGCTGAGACTGGCAAATGTCGGTCCGAACATAGGGTGACTGGAAACGTAGCGGAATCCGCTTTCTTCGTAGAACTTCTTCAGTCCTGTCTTTACGGAAGCGATGTCACTGATGATACAGTCTTTGGGCAGCACAGGCAATACCTTGCGGAAAGCATCCAGCGTGTATTTTACGGTGACGGCATTGATGACCAGTTCGGGTTCGAATTCTTTGATTTCCTCCAGTGTGGTGAAACGATACGTGTTATACACGAAACGCAACTGGTGCGGGTTGACGTCAAACACGGCCGTCTCGTGCTGAAAACTCAGTATATCCGTAAAGAAGGAACCCATTTTACCGGCTCCGAGGATTAATATTCTCATATCTATTATTATTGGGGAGTTTCTCAAAAGTCAATAGTCTCTTCAAAAGTCAATAGTATCTCTAAAAGTTAATAGTATCTCACATTGGGGTGACTAACAAGTCGATTCTATCTTTATTCTCCTCCTTCCAGAAGGAGGAGAGGTAAGATACTACCGACTTTCTAGTCGGCCTCAGTTGTGTTACTGCCGACTTATTTGTTAGTTTCCATTTGATTTTTGAGTTCTTTTGGGCTTTTTATTTATTAATAATCTCTATCTGCTGGCGGACAGACTCTTCGTGGATTGCTTCGAAGATCAGCTTCATAAAGTCTGCGCTCATACCGCATTGTTCTCCTTGCGCACCGCGCTTTTCCAGGATTTCATTGTAGCGCCCTGCTTGAAGAACGGTGATTCCGTGTTCTTTTTTGTAAGTACCGATCTCACGTGCTACGCGCATTCTCTTAGCCAGTTCCTGGATGATGTTATCGTCGCATTCGTCGATTTGCTTACGCAGTTGGCTCAGGCTTTCTGTCGTCTGGGTTTCGGTACGGATCACCAATAAGTTGAGGATGTAGTCGAGTACATCGGGCGTTACCTGTTGAGAAGCGTCGCTCCACGCACAGTCCGGATTGCAGTGACTTTCCACGATCAGACCATCGAAGTTCAGGTCCATTGCCTGCTGGCAGAGCGGGGCAACCAGTTCGCGTTTTCCTCCGATGTGACTTGGGTCACAGAAAATCGGCAGGTTAGGCAGACGGCGACGCAGTTCGATAGGAATGTGCCATTGCGGAAGGTTGCGGTATATCTTTTTGTCGTAGCTGCTGAAACCACGGTGGATAGCTCCCAAACGTTTCAAGCCTGCGTTGTGGATACGTTCCAGTGCACCGATCCACAATTCCAGGTCTGGGTTTACCGGATTTTTTACCAGCACGGGGATGTCGACCCCTTTCAATGCGTCGGCAATTTCCTGTACGGCGAAAGGATTGGCTGTGGTACGTGCGCCTACCCAAAGGATGTCGATTCCTGCTTTCAGACATTCGTAAACGTGTTTGGCAGTCGCTACTTCGGTAGAAACATACATACCTGTTTCTTTCTTCACTTCCTTCAGCCAGGCAAGTCCTTCCACACCGATTCCTTCGAAACCTCCCGGTTTGGTACGCGGTTTCCAGATACCGGCACGGTATATCTTTTGTCCTTTGGCTGCCAGTTGTTTGGCGGTTTCCATTACTTGTTCTTCAGTCTCTGCGCTACACGGGCCGGCGATAACAATCGGTCTTTTGGCTTCGATGCCCGGTAATAAAATTGATTCGAGTTCCATATTCTTATTGTTTTTATTTTATTCTTGTTCTTACTCTTTCGGGCAGGCGTTTCCTGGTCTGCCGCTGATTAACTTTTATCGGTCTTTTCTTTTTAAGAAAGCTTCTTGATTCTTTCCAATGCTTCCGCCAGTTTGGCATCCTTGCAACAAAGGGAAATACGGATAAACCTTGCTCCGTTGCTGCCAAAGATGAATCCCGGCGTGATAAATACCCTTGCCTGGTGCAATACTTTTTCGGTCAGTTCTTCTACATCCTTGCACGAAGCGGGAATCTTTCCCCAAAGGAACATACCCACCTGGTTTTCGTCGTAGGTACACCCCAGTGTTTTCATGATTTCGCCGGCCAGATGGCGACGGCCGCGATAGTTGTGGTTGTTACCTTCGTACCAGTCCGCTTCGGCTTCCAGAGCTGTGGCGGCTGCCAGTTGCATGGCACGGAACATACCGCTGTCGATATTGCTTTTTACTTTCAGTATCCATTGTACGAATTCGGCATTCGAAGCCAGCATTCCGATACGCCATCCCGGCATATTGTGGCTCTTGCTCATGGAGTTGAATTCGATGCAGCACTCTTTGGCTCCCGGTACGCTGAGAATACTGATCGGCTTTTCGTTCAGGATAAAGCTGTACGGGTTGTCATTCACGATGACGATATTCTTGCGGCGTGCGAAGTCTACCAGACGTTCGTAGAGTTCCGGAGTAGCGTTGGCTCCTGTCGGCATATTCGGATAGTTGGTCCACATTAGTTTCACGCGGTTCAGGTCCATCTTTTCCAATGCTTCGAAATCGGGCATCCAGCCGTCTTCTTCTTTCAGGTCGTAGCTGATTACTTCCGCACCGAGTATTTTACTCAGAGAAGTATAGGTGGGGTATCCCGGATTCGGCACCAGTACCTGTTCGCCCGGATTGACAAAAGCCAGCGTGACGTGAAGGATACCTTCTTTGGAACCGATCAGCGGCTGTATTTCCGTATTCGGATTCAGTTCCACTCCATACCAGCGTTGATACCAGGCTGCGAAACCTTTACGAAGTTCCGGTATGCCCACATACGGTTGGTAACCGTGTCCGTTGGGATCGTGAGCATTGTTGCACAATGTTTCGATGGTAACCTTTGAAGGAGGCATATCGGGACTTCCGATACCCAGACTGATAACATCTTTCCCTTCTGCATTCATTTGTGCTACCTCTTTCAGCTTCTTTGAGAAGTAGTATTCGCTGACACTTGCCAGTCTTTCGGCAGGAGCGATTTTATACGTTTGACTTTCCTTCTGCATATTCGCCTAATATTTTAAGTTCTTTGGTTAATGGAGTAATTGCTGCTATAGATTGTTTATATCTCAGATAATCATTGAAAGATACATCGACGTAAAACTGATATTCCCATTCCCGTCCGATGATCGGCAGCGATTGTATCTTTGTCAGATTGATGTTGTAGAACGAAAGAATGGATAATACTTGCGACAGGCTTCCTTCTGTGTGTGGCAATGTGAATACCATGCTTGCCTTGTTGGTCGCCTTTGCGTGATGCTGGCGGAGTTCGTCCACTTGCCACGGATCGGCAACTACCAGAAAACGGGTGAAGTTGTGCTTGTTGGTCTCAATGCCTTCTTGCAGCACTTTCATTCCGTAGCGTTCTGCCGCCGTTTTCGAGCAAATGGCTGCATGCCCTTTCAGGTTTTCTTTCTTGATGATTTCCGCGCTGCGTGCCGTATCTTCTCCTTCCACTACTTTGAGTTGCGGATGCTGATTCAGAAAATCACGGCACTGCATCAGGGCGATAGGGTGGGAGTTGACTTCTGTCAGGTCTTCCCAGCTTTCTTCGGGCAGGCAGACGAAGCTATGTGAGATGCGCAGCTTGTATTCGCCGATAATCTGCGTACCGCTTTGTCTCAACAGTTCATTGTTGTGCAGCAGGCTTCCCGCTATCGTATTTTCGATGGCTAGCATTCCGATGACCTGGCTGTCTTTCCGTATCGAAGTAAACACGTCTTCGAAGTTGGCACAACAGATTAACTCTATTTCTTCTCCCTCGAAGTACTTGTGTGCGGCGATATCGTGATATGAGCCGAGTGTTCCTTGAATTGCTATCTTTTTCATTGTTCTAATAGGGTTATATAAAAAAATCCCGCGTCCATATGGAAGCGGGATTTATATGATTAATTTCTTCATCTCAGTCCTTAAGCATCATGTCACTTGATACATACAAACTCCCGCTCTACTTTCTGGCTAAAGTAAAAGTAAAAAAAGAAGTAATATGCATAAGAAAATGATTTCATACGAATCTTTGTTTCTGCTTTGGTTTCTAATTCTGGGGCAAAAGTAATAATTTTCTGTTAGATGCAAACAAAAAGCGATACTTTTTTTGTTTTCTTCTCTAAAAAAGATGAAAAGGTCACCTGATATGACAGTAATGTTTCAGTTAAAAATGAGTATATACTGCCGTCTGCCTAGAAGATTCCCGGCAGTGCTTCCGGTTTCGGTCCCAGGTTCTTGAATTCTCCGTTCAGACCAGCTTCGTCTTTGGGATTCAGCTCCAGTGACTTCTTCATGTCTTCTACGGAACCGTCTTTATCACCGTTCAGTAGTTTGGCGCGTCCGCGTTCTTTATAGGCTTCGGCGAAGTTCGGGTTCAACTCGATGGCTTCGTCAAACAGGGCGATTGCTTCCGCCAGTTTCTTCTGATTGATATAAAGCTGTCCTAGATAGAGATAGGCTTGTTCGTTGAATGGGTTTATTTCCGTTACGAACTTGTAGTCCGTTTCCGCTTCTTCTTCCTGTCCGTTGGCTTCTTTCACCTTGCCACGCAGCAGGATGGCGGTCTCTTCTTCCGGATTCTGGGCGAGTACGGCGTCTATGTCTTCCATTGTTTCCTTGTATTGCTTCATTTTCAGCAGAGCTTCCGCACGCATCAGACGGGCTTCGATGAAGTCGTCTTTCAGAGTGATGGCTTTCGTCAGATGAGCGATGGTCATGATTTCGTCATCCTGTCCTTTGCGGGCCTTTCCGAGCAGGAAGTGTGCGACTGCATTTCCCTCTTCGATGGCGATTGCTTTGCTGGCAGCCTCTTCCATTGCTTTGTAATCTTCCTGGATGTAGCAGACATTGGCCAGTGTGAGGAATGTGCTGGTCACATGAGGTTCCATTACTGCCATTTTCTCCAGAAGTTCGCGGGCTTTTTCGGTTTCTCCCATCGGGATGTAAAGTTGGCTGAGATAGCCCATCGTTTCGAAATCCTCTTCGATGGCAAGCGCTTCGGTAAAGCATTTTACGGCATAATCCGGACGTCCCATGCGTTGTGCACGCAAGCCGTCATATTTGAATATCTCGAAGTTTTTCTGATCGTTTTTCTGTTTTTCACTCTCCGGAGTTTCGGACTTACCGGAGAAAAAAGACTTAAAAAAGTTCGGCATGATAGTGTTGTTTTAGAGTTTATCTGCAAATGTAATAACTTATTTTGAAATATGTAGCATTCCGTCCTGCATCTTCAGCTCGCCTTCGTCCAATAAATATCGGATTACTTGTCCGATATCCTCTTTTTCCGCCTTTATCTGATCGGCTGTTTCGGCAGGAGTGAGAGGGTTGTGGCTGAGTAAGTCCAGTATTTGTCTTTTCACTTCTTCGTAAGATTCCTCGGATAAATCGTTGGTGGCACGCTTGCTGAGGCAGACATCGCATTGCCCGCAGTTGTGTTCGTTTTTCTCTCCGAAGTAGCGGAGAAGCATTCGGCTCCGGCATACGTTTTCGGTGGTGACGTATTCTTCCATTGCCTTGATGCGTGCTTCATAGCGGGCTTTGCGCTCTTCGTAGACGCTGGGGGGAATATGCAGGAAGCGTAATTCCAGCCGTTCGCGCGTATATATAATATAAGGTGTCTTTTTGCGGGGAATGTAGTCCACGATGCGGCGTTTGGTTAACGTCACCAATATATTATAGATTTGCTGGCGTGTCAGTCCGGTGCGGATGGCAAGAGACTCTTCGCTGATGTAGGCATAATCGGTGAAAACTCCTGTGTATGAGCGAAGAATACTCTGTATCAGAGCTTCCGCTTCCTTTCCCATCTCCCGCAACTTGTACAGTTCGTCCCGACGGATGGTAAAGAGAATCCGTGATGAATTATCCTGTTCGTCCGTGTATTCCAGATAGCCTGCCTGAGTCAGTATTTTCAAAGCACTGTCTACCGGCACCGGAAAGTATTTGAACTTCCGGCAGAACTCTTCCAGATTGAATTCACGGATACATTGAAAACCGTCGCCCATCGCCATTTGGTAATAGTACTGGAGATGTTCGTAGACATTCAGAATGTACTCCTTGTCGGGGAAGGTGTCGACCATTCGTTTATGGAGTGTTGTCTTGTCCGATTTGGAGTACAGGATGACGGCATAGGCTTTCTCTCCGTCTCTTCCGGCACGTCCGGCTTCCTGAAAGTAGGCTTCGGGAGAGTCGGGCAGGTCGAGATGCAGCACGATGCGGACATCCGGCTTGTCGATACCCATGCCGAAGGCATTGGTTGCCACCATGACGCGGACTTCTCCGCTTTGCCAGCGTTTCTGCCGGAGGTCTTTGACGGCATTGTCCAGTCCGGCATGATAGAAGTCGGCGGTTATGCCTTCGTTCATCAGCAGTTCGGTGATTTCTTTGGTACGGCGTCTGTTGCGGACATAGATGATGGCACTGCCCGATATTCGTTGCAGGATATACAGGATTTCTTTCGTTTTGTTGTCGGTTTTGCGCACGATATATGCCAGATTCTTCCGCTCAAAGCTCATGCGGAAGACATTTCCTTCCCGGAATTTCAGACGGGCCTGAATATCTGTTACGACTTCCGGAGTGGCCGTAGCTGTCAGTGCCAGTACCGGAACTTCCGGCAATAGCTCCCGTATCTCTGCAATTTTCAGATAGGCCGGGCGGAAGTCGTATCCCCATTGTGAGATACAGTGGCTTTCGTCTACCGTAATCATGGAAACTTTCATCGAACGCAACTTGGTGCGGAATATTTCCGTATCCAGCCGTTCCGGAGAAATATAAAGGAATTTGTAATTGCCGAAGATACAGTTTTCGAGTGCGGTAAGTATTTCCTGCCGCGTCATGCCCGAATAGATGGCAAGAGCTTTGATTTCCCGCTTCCGCAGATTTTGCACCTGATCTTTCATCAGGGCGATAAGCGGGGTGATGACGATACAAATGCCCTCCTGGGCGAGAGCGGGCACTTGAAATGTAATAGACTTACCGCCTCCGGTAGGCATCAGTCCCAGTGTGTCTTTGCCTTCGCCGATACTGGTGATGATCTCCTCCTGCAAGTCGCGGAAGGAGTCATAACCCCAGTATTGTTTTAATATCTCCTGATACTTATTCAATCGGCTTTATATCCTCGATTTGAAGTTGGACTTCGCCACGCTTGTGCGTGTTCTCCTCGATCGTATAGCAGATGTCGAATGAACGCTTCGTCTTGATATAGCGCACATGAGAACTCTGTCCGAATGCGATACCGTTCATGACGTTATTCGACTTGTTGTCAACCAGTTCCAGCTTGATATGTTCCTGATCGCGTCCCACTACTTTGCTGGTTCCGTAGTCATAGACGTGATGCGTACAGAAGATCGGTTTGATATTGTCCGGACCGAAAGGATTGAATTTCTTCAGATCATTGAAGAATTTCGATGTGATGTCTCGGAAGTCGATCTCCGCATCTATATTGATGACGGCGCTGGTTTGTTCCGGCAGAATATGTTGTGACACGTATTCCTCGAATCGTCGGGTAAAGGCTTCCACATTCTCCACTTTCATGGATAACCCCGCTGCATAGGTATGTCCGCCGAAGTTCTCCAACAGGTCGCGGCAATGTTCAATCGCCTTGTACACATCAAATCCGGAGACGGAACGTGCGGAACCGGTCGCCATATCATCTGTCCGTGTGAGTACTACTGCCGGGCGGTAGTAAACTTCTGTCAGACGGGAAGCTACGATACCGATGACACCCTTATGCCATTCCTCATTATAAAGCACGATGGAACGGCGTTCGGACAGCCCTTCCAGATTGGCCACAATATTGTTAGCTTCTTCTGTCATGCTCTTGTCGAGGTCCTTCCGGGTTTCGTTGTACTGATTGATCTGTCCCGCTTTCTCCAGTGCGGCAGAAAAGTCCTTCTCTGTGAGGAGGTCCACCGCTTCCTTACCGTTCTGGATGCGTCCCGATGCGTTGATGCGTGGTCCGATTTTGAACACGATGTCGCTGACAGTGATCTCCTTTTCGGAGAGTCCGCATACATCGATGATGGCTTTCATGCCGACGCTGGGGTTACTGTTCAGCTGCTTCAGACCGTGATAGGCGAGAATACGGTTTTCGCCCATGATCGGGACGATGTCCGATGCAATGCTCACCGCTACGAGGTCGAGCAATGGAATCAGATGATGAAATTCGATACCATTGTTGATCGCAAATGCCTGCATAAACTTAAAACCGACTCCGCAACCGGAAAGGTGGGTGTATGGATAAGTGTTGTCCAGACGTTTGGCGTTCAGGATTGCGACGGCAGGGGGGAGGATATCGTCCGGCACATGATGGTCGCAGATGATAAAGTCGATTCCCTTTTCTTTCGCATACGTTATTTCCTCCACTGCTTTGATTCCGCAGTCGAGTACGATGATCAATCCTACGCCGGTCTCTGAGGCATAGTCAACTCCTTTTTTAGAAATGCCATACCCTTCGTTGTAGCGGTCGGGTATGTAATAGTCAATGTTCGAATAGAACTGTTGAATAAACTTGTAGACCAGTGCTACGGCAGTAGTACCGTCTACATCATAATCTCCATAAATCAGAATACGCTCTTTCTTTCCCATCGCCTTGTTCAGACGTTCTACTGCAATGTCCATGTCCTTCATCAGGAACGGATCGTGCAGGTCGGGCAATTGCGGGCGGAAGAACTTCTTGGCATCTGCTGCCTTCGTTATTCCCCGCTGCACCAAAAGTTGTCCAAGTATCGGGCTAATGCCTAATTCCTGGGCCAATGTCTGGCTTGTCTCTGCCTGTTCGGGTGTAATGGGTTGATAATTCCATTTGTGATTCATTTTATATATTGTTTTTTCTTTTTCTGTTCTCAGGGGTCAGAAAGGCGCTACTTTCCAACAAGGGGTAAAAGTACGAAAAAAAGCGGAAGGGTATAGTAGATATGACGAAAATATTTCAAAACCTGTGGAATTAGCTCCTTACGGGCTTGGTATTCAAATGGAGTAAACTCGAATCAGTAATACGCTAAATTGTCAGTTCATATAAATCAAGCATCCGTATCATGTGGGGTAAGCGTTGGTTTCCTTGGAGGAAACGCCAGTTCCCTTTAAAAGGAACTGTCGTTTCCATTAAAAGGAACGCTCGTTCCCTCACCGGGAAACGACAGTTTCCATTACAAGAAATGATAGGAAACTATAAGTCGTTGAGATCTAAATATATAGAGTAATATCGGTAATGTTATAGAGTTTATGTTCATGTCCGTACGTAAATGAATTAATTTATTTATATCCGAATATATTAGTTATATGACAGGAGAAGTATATCTTTGTATGATTAGTTATTACATGAAATATGGACCCAAAACTTATAGACTGTTTATGAGAAGAAATCTTGTTGGTATCATTGTTCTAATCTTGTTGGCCGTTAAGGTTGTAAATGCACAGACTGTTGCTGATTCTATAGCAATAGTGACAGCTCCTTGGGAAGTGGTGACCGTAGAAAAAGGAATTGTACATAAGCGGGCTTCCATCCCTTCTCTTTATCAAGGCACTCAGTCCATTAATATATTGGAGATAAATCCGAAGACTGGCAAAAAGGTCGGTATTGCCTTTACCGGACAATTAGAGAAAATAAGCCGGATTGCCCCGAAACATCAGGCGACCGGAGCCATCAACGGTTCCTATTTTGATATGACGAAAGGAAACTCCGTCTGTTTTTTGAAGGTGGGAAGTCAGGTTGTGGACACTACTTCGTTGGATGAATTGAAGTTGCGGGTGACAGGAGCGGTTTATGAGAAGAAAGGAAAAGTGAAGCTCATTCCTTGGGACAGGCAGATCGAGAAGAACTACAAGAAAAATAAAGGTTCTGTGTTAGCTTCCGGCCCGTTGATGCTGAAAGACGGGGAATACTATGACTGGAGTCAGTGCAATGCTAATTTTATAGAAACCAAACATCCGCGTAGTGCTATTTGTCTGACTGAAGAAGGAAAGATTCTGTTTGTTACTGTCGACGGGCGATCTCCGGAAAATGCTGTCGGAATCAACATTCCGGAATTGGCACATCTGCTTCATGTATTGGGTGGAAAAGATGCGCTGAATCTGGATGGGGGAGGCTCTACCGTCTTATGGCTGTCCGGTGCACCGGAAGAGGGAATTGTGAACTTTCCCTGTGATAACAGAAACTATGATCATCAAGGAGAACGTAAAGTGGCAAACTTCCTTTATGTGCATTAAGAGACTATCCACATGGTTGCCGTTCACTATTGAAGAGAGGAATTATATATAATATAATGTATAAGCAAGTAATTTCTATTATATAGCGGACATGATTCCATATAAAACTTTTCTTATTGCTCAGGTTTTGGCTATCCGAAGTCCGGCACCGATAAGGAATATCCCCGGCAACGGGGAACTTATTTCTTTCAGTTTTTCTTCTTGCGTACGTCTTTCCCTTCGAATTTGCAGATCGCCTCTATCCAGTCTTCGGTTAGCGGCATCGACTCATGTTTTTCTAGGTCGAAAGTGACCATGATCGATTTACAGATACATTTCACCTCTTGGGTTTCCGTGTCGATCACCCGTTGGATGAGATGAAAGCTTTTGGTTCCAATTTCAGAAACGGCGGTTTGTACGGCAATATGATCGGATGCGAAAATCTGCTTTACAAAATTGGCTTCGATATGAACGACCACTATGCCGATCTTTTCCCAGTCCACTCCCGGACATACGGAGGCGAAATATTCAGTCTTCCCCAAGTCATAGAAAGAAAAGTAGACGGTATTATTGACGTGACCGAATTTATCTACGTCGTTGAAGCGCAACTGGATAGGCAGTGCATGATGAAATACGATTTCTTCCATTGTTTTCCCTTAATCTTTTTTATTTCGACGCAAAAGTACTACTTTTGCGTGTTATTCTCAACAGAAATAGTTCAAGAAATGATAGAAGATATTAAAAAAGCCTGTCAGGTGATGAATGAAGGAGGTGTCATCCTTTATCCCACCGATACCGTATGGGGCATAGGCTGCGACGCTACTAACGAAGAGGCTGTACGCCGGGTGTATGAGATAAAAAAACGTGCCGATAGCAAGGCTATGCTGGTACTGGTAGACTCTCCTGTGAAGGTGGATTTTTATGTACAGGATGTCCCCGATGTGGCATGGGACCTGATAGAAGTAGCCGACAAACCATTGACTATTATTTATTCCGGTGCACGGAATCTGGCCCCGAACCTGCTGGCGGAAGATGGCAGCGTGGGTATCCGGGTGACCAATGAAGAATTCTCCAGAAGACTTTGTCAGCAATTTCGTAAAGCCATTGTTTCCACTTCCGCCAATATCAGCGGACAGCCGGGAGCGGCCAACTTTACTGAAATCAGCGAAGAAGTCAAGTCGGCAGTGGACTATATCGTCGGCTTCCGGCAGGATGATATGAGCCGTCCCAAGCCCTCAAGTATTATAAAGTTAGACAAAGGCGGAGTGATCAAGATAATTCGTGAATAGATGAAAAGAGAGGAGAGACAGAGTTTACTACAGCGTTGCATCAAATGGCGGGAAGCTAATATTAAGGAAAAGCAGTTTATCCTGATATTGAGTTTTCTGGTCGGGATCTTCACTGCGATTGCCGCTTTATTTTTGAAGTTCCTTATTCATCAGATACAGAATTTCCTGACAAACAACTTTAATGCGACATCGGCCAACTACCTGTATCTGGTATATCCGGTGATAGGTATTTTCCTGGCGGGATGGTTCGTGCGTAATATTGTGAAGGATGACATCAGTCATGGTGTTACCAAGATTCTGTATGCGATTTCGCGTCGTCAGGGACGTATCAAACGACATAATATCTGGTCGTCTACGATTGCCAGTGCCATCACGATCGGCTTCGGTGGATCGGTTGGAGCGGAGGCGCCGATTGTACTGACGGGGTCGGCCATCGGTTCCAACCTGGGAAGTGTTTTCAAGATGGAACACCGCACGCTGATGTTGCTTGTCGGCTGTGGTGCGGCAGGTGCGATTGCAGGTATCTTTAAAGCTCCGATAGCCGGGCTCGTATTCACACTGGAAGTGCTGATGATCGATCTTACGATGTCTTCTCTGCTTCCATTGCTGATTTCCGCCGTGACTGCGGCGACCGTTTCCTATATCACAACCGGTACGGAGGCTATGTTCAAGTTCAATCTCGATCAGGCTTTCGAACTGGAACGTATCCCTTACGTGATCTTGCTGGGAATCTTCTGCGGACTGATTTCTCTCTACTTCACACGGGCGATGAACTCCATAGAAGGGGTATTCGGAAAACTCAAGAACCCTTATCAGAAACTTGCTTTTGGCGGTGTGATGCTGAGTGTGCTGATCTTCCTTTTCCCTCCGCTCTACGGTGAAGGCTATGATACAATCGAACTTCTGTTGAACGGAACTTCGGCAGCGGAATGGGACACGGTTATGAACAACTCCATGTTCTACGGCTATAGTAATCTGTTGCAGGTTTATCTGATGTTGATTATCTTGTTGAAAGTGTTTGCTTCCAGTGCGACGAATGGTGGCGGCGGGTGTGGTGGTATTTTCGCTCCTTCGCTTTATCTGGGATGTATTGCCGGATTCGTGTTTTCTCATTTCAGCAATGACTTTGCCTTTTCCGCCTATCTGCCCGAAAAGAATTTCGCCTTGATGGGAATGGCGGGTGTCATGAGTGGGGTTATGCACGCTCCGTTGACAGGAGTGTTCCTGATAGCCGAGCTGACCGGAGGATACGATTTGTTCCTGCCGTTGATGATTGTGTCTGTCAGTTCCTATCTGACGATTATCGCTTTCGAGCCTCACAGTATCTATTCCATGCGTCTTGCCAAGCGCGGTCAACTCCTCACACATCATAAGGATAAGGCAGTGCTGACCTTGATGAAGATGGAGAATGTGGTGGAGAAAGATTTTGTAGCCGTGCATCCGGAAATGGACTTGGGAGAGTTGGTAAAAGCCATTGCCGCTTCCCACCGTAATATGTTTCCGGTGACGGATAAAAAGACCGGCGAATTGTTGGGAATTGTCCTGCTCGACGATATCCGCAACATCATGTTCCGGCAAGAACTTTATCACCGTTTTACTGTTAATAAATTAATGACATCTGCTCCTGCCAAGATATTCGATACGGATGGAATGGAACAAGTGATGCAGACGTTTGATGATACCAAAGCATGGAATCTGCCGGTAGTGGACGAAGAAGGACGATATCAGGGATTTGTCTCCAAATCAAAGATATTTAACTCATACCGCCAAGTACTGGTACATTTTTCTGAAGATTAACCGGCAAGGTGCCGGAGCCAGGTTACTATGCAGATAACTTCTACGAAGATAATAAGAAGATTATGAAGAAAGAAGATTTAAGGATCGTTTATATGGGTACTCCCGATTTTGCGGTGGAGGCCCTGCGTCAGTTGGTAGAGGGTGGTTATAACGTGGTAGGCGTGATAACGATGCCCGATAAACCGGCCGGACGCGGACACAAAATTCAATATTCTCCTGTCAAGCAATATGCACTCGAACAGAACTTGCCGTTGCTGCAACCGGAGAAACTGAAGGATGAGGCTTTTGTGCAGGCACTTCGTGAGTGGAAAGCTGATCTTCAGATTGTGGTTGCTTTTCGTATGTTGCCGGAGGTGGTCTGGAATATGCCGCGGTTGGGTACTTTCAACCTGCACGCTTCGTTGCTTCCTCAGTATCGGGGTGCTGCTCCTATCAATTGGGCGGTTATCAACGGCGATACGGAGACTGGTATCACTACCTTCTTCCTGCAACACGAGATTGATACCGGAAAAGTGATTCAGCAAGTACGTGTCCCCATTGCCGACACGGATAATGTGGAAGTGGTGCACGATAAACTGATGATCCTCGGTGGTAAGCTGGTGCTCGAAACCGTGGATGCGATCTTGAATGACACGGTGAAACCAATTGCTCAGGAAGATATGGCAGTGGTGGGCGAACTACGTCCCGCTCCGAAGATATTTAAGGAGACTTGCCGGATTGACTGGAATTCTCCGGTGAAAAAGGTGTATGATTTCATTCGTGGTCTGTCGCCTTATCCTGCTGCATGGAGTGAGTTGGTCAGTCCGGAAGGAGAAGCGGTGGTGATGAAGATTTTTGAGAGCGAGAAGATTTATGAGGCACATCAGTTGCCTGTCGGAACAGTTATGACGGATGGCAAGAAATATATAAAGGTGGCTGTGCCCGATGGATTTGTTTCTGTCCTCTCTTTGCAGCTTCCCGGCAAGAAACGTCTGAAGACCGATGAATTGCTTCGTGGATTCCGCTTGTCGGATGGATATAAAATGAATTGATAGAATGAACTGACCACGGTCAAGCTAACTTAGAACTTAAAACAATAGAATGATGAAACCGATTATTTCTCCTTCCATCCTTTCTGCCGACTTTGGTTATCTGGCGAGAGATATTGAAATGATAAACCGCAGCGAAGCGGAGTGGGTACATATTGATATAATGGATGGAGTATTTGTTCCTAATATTTCATTCGGCTTCCCGGTGCTGAAGTATGTAGCAAAGTTGACGGACAAACCGTTGGATGTACATCTGATGATAGTCAATCCAGAGAAGTTTATCCCTGAAGTGAAAGCGTTGGGCGCACATACGATGAATGTTCACTATGAGGCTTGTACGCATCTTCATCGGGTGATTCAGCAAATCAAAGAAGCTGGAATGCAGCCGGCAGTGACAATCAATCCGGCAACTCCTGTTGCTTTATTGCAGGATATCATTCAGGATGTGTATATGGTACTTATCATGAGTGTGAATCCGGGTTTTGGCGGTCAGAAGTTCATTGAGCATTCTGTAGAGAAAGTCCGTGAATTGCGTGCTTTAATAGAACGGGCCGGTTCAAAAGCATTGATTGAAGTGGATGGAGGTGTGAATTTGGAAACGGGTGCCCGACTGGTGGAAGCAGGAGCGGATGTGCTGGTAGCCGGCAATGCTGTCTTCGGAGCACCGGACCCGGAAGAGATGATCCGCCAGTTACACAAGTTGTAACGGACACATTGAATACTGCCTCTTTACATCAGTATCCTTATATACGCCTGATTATCCCGTGGATAGCAGGCGTTTTTTGTGGAGATTGGTTCTTTGATCAATCGACGGAACTGTTTTGGAGTATTCTGAACTTTGGTCTCTTTGCCGGACTGTGCATTGCCCTCTATTTTCTGAAACGGCGTTCACTTCGGTGGTGTTTTGGAATATCTGTCTTTGCACTTTGTTTCGCAGGCGGGTGGCTAGGCATTACTTGTCAATTAAAACAAACGGTATATGACTTTCCGGAGAAGGAAGCGGTTTATCGGGTACGACTAACGGATACTCCGGAGACTAAAGAACGGACGTTGCTCTGTAGGGTATTGCTTAAAGAGCTGCGAGATTCGTCAGGGGTATGTCCGATAGGGCGAAAGGCTATTCTTTATTTGCAGAAAGATTCATTGTTTACTTTATTGAAACTGGGGGATAAACAATTAAAGATAGGAGATGAACTGCTGGTATCTGCCCGCATTGCTCCACCCGCTAACGGAGGAAACTTTGATGAGTTTGATTATGCCCGCTATTTGATGCGTCATGGCATTAGTGGAACGGGGTACGTAGCATCCGGGAAATGGGCGTTATGGTCACCATCTATCAGGTATACTGCGATGTTTTGTCAGGAAAAGGTGATAAACCTTTATCGGAAGCTGGGATTTGAAGGAGATGAACTGGCTGTGCTTTCAGCGTTGACCGTGGGTGAGAAGACCGATTTAAGTGACTCTATCCGTGAAAGTTATTCAGTATCCGGTGCCAGTCATGTCTTGGCTCTATCCGGCCTGCATATAGGGCTTTTGTATGCTTTGCTTTTCCTCCTTTTGAAACCTCTAACAAGGAAGTGGCAGGCAGGGCGATATTTCCGTTCCGTTCTGCTCCTTGTTTTATTATGGTCTTTTGCCTTTTTTACTGGTCTGTCGCCGTCTGTAGTCCGTTCGGTAAGTATGTTCTCGGTTTTGGCAATAGCGGAACTGTTCGGACGCCAATCATTGACTCTGAATACACTGGCTGCTACCGCATGGGTAATGCTGTTTGTCAATCCGGCTTGGTTGTTCGATGTTGGTTTTCAATTATCTTTTCTAGCTGTACTTTCTATTTTGATGATTCAGAAACCGGTCTATCAGTTGTTGCCTGTGAAGAGCAGGATAGGAAAATATGTTTGGGGATTGATGAGTGTATCGATAGCTGCGCAAATAGGAACTGCTCCGCTTGTAATGCTGTATTTCTCCCGTTTCTCCACTCATTTTCTGCTGACTAATTTAGTAGTCATACCTTTGGTGACTGTAACTTTGTATGCTGCCGTTCTTATGCTTCTTCTGACTCCACTGCCTGCCGTTCAGTTTGTTATGGCGGGAGCAGTCAGATTCCTGTTGAAAGTGCTGAATGATTTTGTCCGGTGGGTTGAGCAACTTCCTTATGCTTCCTTGGATGGTATCTGGCTTTATCGTCTGGAGGTGTTGGGCATCTACATTTTCTTGTTGCTTTTCCTTTATTATTTGAAGACCCGAAGGTTCAGGAATCTTGTTGTTTGCTTTTCCTGCCTGTTGTGTCTGGGCATTTATCACACGGTCATGCGCTGGTATGACCGTCCTTGTCCGAGCCTTGTATTTTACAATGTCCGTGGTTGTCCGGCGATTCATTGTATTGCTGAGGATGGGACTTCTTGGCTGAACTATGCCGATACCCTTTCTGATAAGCGCCGTTTGCAGGCTGTAGCGGCTAATTATTGGAGACGTCATCAACTTCTGCCTCCAATAGAAGTAACGGCTGATTGTCAGAACGTTGACTTCTGTCGTCATCAGCAGATTGTATTTTATCATGGCTGCCGTATTTGTATGGTGACCGATAATCGATGGCGGAACAAATCTGCCGCTTCGCCGTTATTTATTAATTATATGTACTTATGCAAAGGCTATAACGGTCGTCTGGAAGAACTTACCGGACTCTTTTCTCCATCTTGTATCCTGTTGGATGCTTCCCTTTCCGATGATCGCAAACAGTTCTTCCGGGAGGAATGTAAGAGACTGCATCTGCATTTTATCACTCTGTCTGAAGAAGGTTCTGTGCGGTTTTTGCTCTAAGTACGAAGAATTATCGTACATTTGCAACTCGAAAAAGAATATGGTATGTTGACTAAAGTAATAGAACAGGCAAAAATCGACCACTTTACCAAGTGGTTTGAGCGCGCTGACAAAATAGTAATCGTTTCTCATGTGTCGCCCGACGGCGATGCTATCGGCTCTTCACTGGGGCTTTATCACTTCCTGGATTCACAGGAGAAGACAGTAAATGTAATTGTTCCTAACGCTTTCCCCGATTTCCTCCGCTGGATGCCGGGCAGCAAGGATATCCTTTTGTATGACCGCTATAAGGACTTTGCGGACAAATTGATTGCCGAAGCTGATGTGATTTGCTGTCTGGACTTTAATGCCTTAAAGCGTATTGATGAGATGGCGGATGCCGTGGCAGCTTCTCCGGCACGCAAAGTGATGATCGACCATCATCTTTATCCCGAAGAATTCTGTAAGATTACCATGTCTTATCCTAAGATATCTTCCACTTCAGAATTGATATTTCGTCTGATTTGCCGTATGGGGTACTTTAGTGATATCTCAAAGGAAGGAGCAGAATGTATCTATACCGGTATGATGACGGATACAGGTGGCTTTACCTACAATTCCAACAATCGCGAGATTTATTTTATCATCAGCGAACTCCTTTCCAAAGGGATTGATAAAGATGATATCTACCGTAAAGTATACAATACATATTCAGAGAGCCGCCTGCGTCTGATGGGGTATGTGTTGTCAAATATGGTGGTTTACTCAGATTACAATGCCGCATTGATATCGCTGACAAAGGAAGAACAAAGTAAGTTTGACTATATAAAAGGTGACAGCGAAGGGTTTGTGAATATTCCCCTTACCATTAAGAACGTATGTTTCTCCTGTTTCTTGCGGGAAGATACGGAAAAGCCGATGATTAAGATTTCGCTCCGTTCGGTCGGTACTTTCCCATGCAATCAGCTTGCAGCTGAATTCTTTAACGGAGGCGGTCATCTGAATGCTTCGGGCGGTGAATTTTTCGGAACGATAGAGGAGGCGAAAGCCGTTTTCGAACAGGCACTGGAGAAATATAAACCTTTGTTGACAGCCAAAAGCTAAGAATGGAAGGTTAAAAGTAGACAGAGAAAGGTTAAAAGTTACCAACTTTCAACTTTCCCCTTTCATCTTTCAATGAATTTGAGATACATTTGTGCAGAATATAGCTAAATAACAGATAATGAAGAAACTTGTATTTTTATTTCTCTCTTTGTTGGCAGCCGGAGGTATATTCCAGGCGTGCGACGATTCAAAGACTTATGCTGAAATGTTGGAGGACGAAAAGAATGCGGTGAATAAATTTATCAAAGATAAAGGAATCCGGATCATTTCACAGGACGAATTTGAGAAGAATGATACTGTCACCAATTTGGAACGGAATGAATACGTTGCCCTCTCCGATGGTGTATATATGCAGATTGTAGATCGTGGAAGTGCTGAGAACAAAACGGATACTTTCGCTAACAACAATGAAATCTGCGTCCGTTATATCGAAGAAGATATAATGACACGCGACACTACCTGTTTCAATGTTTTCCTCGAAGAGTGGGGAGATGCAAATCAGCTTTACACGAATCCTGCTGTATTCCGTTATGTAGCCGAAGGCAGCTATGTGTACGGTACTTTCATACAAATGGACTATTATTGGGCAAGTTATTATCAATCAACAGCAGTACCTGCAGGCTGGCTGCTTGCACTACCTTTTGTGCGCAACTATGCCCATGTACGTTTGATCGTTCCTTCCAAGGTAGGACATTCATCAGCACAACAATACGTCAATCCATACTATTATGATATTTGGACATTCAGCAAAGCACTGAATTAACCCCCATATAAATCTTAGTTAAAAGACCTATGACTCTAATCAAATCTATCTCTGGAATCCGCGGAACTATTGGCGGAGGAGCGGGTGAGGGACTAAATCCGCTTGACATTGTAAAATTCACCTCGGCTTATGCTACTTTGATTCGTAAGACCTGTAAGGCACAAAGCAACAAAATTGTAGTGGGACGCGACGCCCGCATCTCAGGTGAAATGGTAAAAAACGTAGTTGTCGGCACACTGATGGGAATGGGCTGGGATGTTGTAGACATCGATCTGGCTTCTACCCCGACTACCGAGCTGGCTGTGACGATGGAAGGCGCCTGTGGCGGTATCATCCTGACAGCTTCTCACAACCCCAAACAGTGGAACGCACTGAAACTACTCAATGAACATGGAGAATTCCTGAATGCGGAAGAAGGCAATGAAGTACTTCGTATTGCTGAGGCTGAGGAATTCGACTATGCCGATGTAGACCACTTGGGCTCTTATCGCAAAGACCTGACTTACAATCAAAAACATATCGACAGCGTACTGGCTCTCGACCTGGTAGATGTGGAAGCTATCAAGAAAGCGAATTTCCGTGTAGCTATCGACTGTGTAAACTCTGTAGGAGGTATTATCCTTCCGGAACTCCTGGAACGTCTGGGTGTGAAACATGTAGAGAAACTCTATTGTGAACCTACCGGAAACTTCCAGCATAACCCCGAACCACTTGAAAAAAACCTGGGTGACATCATGAACCTGATGAAAGGTGGAAAAGCGGATGTTGCATTCGTTGTAGACCCGGATGTTGACCGTCTGGCTATGATCTGCGAGAACGGTGTCATGTACGGTGAAGAATATACATTGGTTACTGTAGCCGATTATGTATTGAAGCATACTCCGGGCAATACGGTTTCTAATCTGAGCTCTACCCGTGCTTTGCGTGATGTAACCCGCAAATACGGTATGGAATATAGCGCCTCTGCTGTAGGAGAAGTAAATGTAGTCACCAAGATGAAAGCAACGAATGCTGTCATTGGCGGTGAAGGAAACGGTGGAGTGATCTATCCTGCCAGCCATTACGGACGTGACGCCTTGGTAGGTATCGCTTTATTCCTCAGCCATCTGGCTCACGAAGGAAAGAAGGTGAGCGAGCTTCGTGCTACTTATCCTCCTTATTTCATTGCCAAGAACCGGGTAGACCTGACACCGGAAATCGATGTGGATGCTATCCTGGCTAAAGTAAAGGAAATCTATAAGAACGAGGAAATCAATGACATCGACGGTGTGAAGATTGACTTCGCTGATAAGTGGGTGCACCTGCGCAAGAGCAATACGGAACCGATTATTCGTGTGTACAGCGAGGCTTCGACCATGGAAGCTGCTGAAGAGATCGGTCAGAAAATTATGGATGTAATCAATGAACTAGCCAAGTAACAGCAATCAACTAGCTTTGAGCATAATAAGAGAGGGAGGACTAATAAATGAGTCCTCCCTTTTTTCATACCTTTCTGAGATACCTATTTGTTAATGTGAGGTTTGTAACCGCTGAAGGCGAAAAAAACTTTTGGTAATTTGCTACCGAAAATATACCTTTGTGCATATTATTATCTGATTACTTTCCAAAATGCTATGAGAATACGCCTGATTCTAGTTTTTATCACATTGATTTGTCCATTGATTAGCATAGCTGACAATGTAAAGGATGCCTATCTTTTCCAAAAGGTAGACTATCAGCAGGGATTGTCCAATAGCGCCGTACTTTGTCTTTTTCAGGATAATGAGGGATTGATGTGGTTTGGTACCTATGATGGGGTAAACTGTTACGATGGGAAAAGTATGGAAGTGTTTCGTTCCGACTTTTCGGAACAAAAGACGCTGAGCAATAACATTATTCATTCTATTCAGCAGGCAGACAGCAGTTGCTTGTGGATAACTACACATTTGGGAGCCAATCGTTTTTCGAAGGATTCACGGCAGGTAATCTGCAATTACGAATTTGACACTGATTTCGTGATTCATTCCAACCATGCAGGTAATACATGGGCGTTGAGTTATGACTGGATTGCCTATTACAATACCCACCATCGCCGTTTTGTGCGGATTCCGATGCCCGATATTAAAATGCTGAAAGTAGATGTTCGCGCGTTTGTTACCGACGAAGGTGAATTATACCTTTTCCCTTATGAAAGCGGTGACCTGTATCGTTTCTCTTTAAACTCTTTCGATCAGGATACCTTGTCTACTCGTCTCACTACTACTCCCTCACATTTTCACTCCAAGCAGATACAGTATGTCTGCTATCAGAATGGTGTATTCTGTTTCTATGATTCGGATTATGATCTTTTTGTGTATGATATATCAAGAAAGTCTAAGATTTACATCCGTAACATTGGTGAGATGGTTCATAAATATGGGCAAATAACGGGAATCGTACCTTTCTATGAGGATATTGTTATCGCATTCCAGACGAATGGTCTGATTCGCTTGCGTCTTTCTCAAAAGTATGCAGAGGAGATTATCGATCAGAATATGCGTATCTATGGTATTTATAATGACTCCCGGCAAGGGGTACTGTGGGTAGGAACCGACGGGCAAGGAGCCATTATGTATTCCAAGAAGTATTCTATTGCCACTAATCTGATGTTAAACAGCTTCTCTCCCAATTTGACCCGTCAGGTAAGATCGATAATGACCGATAAATACGGGGGACTTTGGTTTGGAACAAAGGGAGACGGATTGCTGCATGTGAAAAACTATCGGGATGGGGTAAAAGATTCCAACACAGAGGTTTACTCATTGGATAAAAAGCAGAATGCGATGTCGTATGTCAAGCAGAACAGGGAATTTCAGGTATATTCCATGTTGGAGAGCCGCTATAGGAATGGATTCTGGGTTGGAACCGGCTCTTCGGGCTTATGCTATTATTCTTTTGATAATGGAAAGTTGCATGAACTTTCAAATAGGGAAACAGGAACTGGAGGAGAAGTGGCAGAAGTGCATTCCATCTTTGAGGAAAGCGACAGTGTCCTTTATCTGGCGACTTCGGGTAAAGGTTTTTATAAAGTAATAGTAGATAACAGTAAGCAGGACGTTCAAATCAAATCGTGGAAGAATTATCGTTTTTACCATGAGCAACAAGAGCTTAACCTTTTTTATAGTATGGTGCCACAAGGAGATTCCCTGTTGTGGCTGGGAAGCAGGCAAAAGGGATTGATACGTTTTGACCGGAAAACGGAAGAGTATCAGATCTATTCCCTGAATGAGATTCTGCATAAATCTGTAGACGATATTCTCTGTTTGCACTGGCATGGAGAGCAATTGTATGTGGGCACTACCTCCGGCTTGGTGTGCGTTACTTTTAAAGAACGCAAACTGGAAGCGGATTATATCGGTCGTGAACAAGGGTTGCTTAATGATATGATTCATAGTATTCTGGAAGATGCCAACGGGCTGCTGTGGCTGGGGACGAATCGCGGACTGATCAAATTCAATCCGGAAAATTCATTTTCTCATGCCTATTATTACAGTGGAGGCATTCAGATAGGAGAGTTTAGCGATGATGCATATTACCGTTGTCCATATACTGGTTGTCTTTTCTTCGGAGGAATCGACGGATTGCTCTACCTTGATAAGAAGGTGTCGGCAGCACCGGAATATTATCCGGAAATATTATTGCGTAAGCTGATCATAGAAAAGACATTTGTCAATTTGCAAGACCATTATTTGCCGGACAGGAAAGGGCTGCGGATGCAGGGAGCCAATCTTTCGTTTTCTTTATTCTTTGTAGTACCTGATTATGCCAGTGGTGGCGATGTGGAATACTCGTATATGCTCGAAGGTTATGATAAGGACTGGGGAGCTTTCAGCAGTGTGAATGAAGCATCCTATTTCAGCGTCCCGTCCGGAGATTATCTGTTTAAGGTTCGCTATAAGAAAGATGTGTTTGCTACGGAATACAAGACCTTCACGATTCCCGTGCACATTCTGCCCCCTTGGTATCGCACAGTGTATGCGTACATTATTTATATACTATTGGGTATCGTATTGGCAATGTATGTGATTCATCTTTTCCGCAAGTATTTTCGTCATGAACGGATGATGAAGAAACTACTGGAGTCGGAAAATCGAAATATATCTCTGGCGGCGGATAGTTATCAGGCGCGTGAGGTGCTCAATACTTGTACTCTCATTTATCAGGCTTGTGATCAGCTAAACGACAAGAATATCTCCTCTGAAGGACATGCAGAGAAAATAGGTCAGATTCGTGAATCTGTGATGTCCTTGCTCTTTGGGTGTGGGTTGGGTGATGAATGTTTTCGTTTGTTGTCGTCGCTGCATTTTTCGGTTTCGGGGCGTTTGTCTCTTTTGAAGTTGGCGGAAGAGGTGCTTCAAGTACTTGAAAAAGAAGGCCATGATGTCTCTTCGATACAGTTAGACATTCCGGAAAATTTCACTTATCCCGCCTATAAAAATGCGTTACGTTGTATCCTTTATTTCAGTTACCTTTATATTTCCAGTTGTAAGACAGAGAAGGTATCAGTGACGGTGACAGAAGAAGCAGGTTGTATGATGCTGACATTTGTTTCTCCGGATGAAACAGTGAAAGGATTGAATGATGTATTGTCCGGAGAAGAACTCTTGTCTATCAGGGCGAAAGATTCGGATGATATGTTCAGGATACGGACCATGCAACGTTTCGTGTTTTCTGCATTGAAGCAGCAGAATAGTGTGATGCGCTATATAACCCCTGTAGGGCAGGATAATCAGTTGACTATCACATTCGATCCGGTTGTTGTGGCAGAGCAGAATGAAGTGAGAAAAACTGTTTTGTTGTTGGAAGACAGGGAAGAGATCGTCTGGTTGATCAGTGCGTTACTTTCCGATGAGTATGAAGTCCGTTCAGTGCGGAGTGTGCAGTTGGCATTTGACGAGATGCATAAGTCCGCACCGACTTTATTTCTGGTGGATATGCTTATGTATGCCGATGCGGAAAGTACTTTTATAAAGTATGTCAATAAGAATCGTTCCATGTTGTCGAAGACAGCGTTTATTCCGATGTTGACATGGAAAGTCAGTGCGTCTATGCAGCGGGAGTTGATTCTATGGGCAGATTCTTATATTGTTCTTCCTTATGATATACCATTCTTGAAAGAAACGATTCATAAAGTGATTTATGGCAAGCGGGAAGCCAGACAGATTTATATGGAAGACCTGGAAGGCTGGGCAGATTCTATTGTTTGTACCACTACGGAGCAGGCGGATTTTGTCAGGAAGTTCTTGCAGGTCGTGGAGCAGAATCTGGATCGTGAAGATTTGGGCTCCACGTTTGTGGCAGAACAAATGTTGATGAGTTCCCGTCAGTTCTACCGGAAGTTTAAGGAGATTTCGGGTATGTCACCCAGCGATTTGATTAAAGATTACCGGATGGAGAAGGCCGCCCGTTTGTTGCAGAACGAGGAACTGTCTATTCAGGATGTAATTTCCGATGTGGGCATATCCAGTCGTGCTTACTTCTACAAAGAGTTTACTCGTAAGTTTGGCGTAACTCCTAAGGTATATAGAGAGAAGCTTTTAGGGAATGACACTCATAAAAATCAGGAGTGAACGAACAGTCAGGAAGCGGTCTGGTATTAGTTGCCAAGAAACAAATTTCCATGCTGATCTGTGCTGCTTTTTAAGGTTGGTCTCCTTTGTACTCTCTTTTGTTTTCCATTGTTTATTATTCTGAGATATAGGGTGTTATCCAGTACTCTATTTTACCATCTGTACTTTAAACAGACATTTTTTCTCTTCTCTGTTTTTTGGCGCACAGGAGTATCCCGTTTCTTTGGTTATTCCTTTAATTTGCGTCAACGTATTAAACGTATTTGGTAACCTTATTATTATTAATTAAAAACAAGTAGTATGAATTTGTTTGAAATGAAAAAACATCGCATCAGGTCATTATGGCTACTGCTATTGTTACTTACGTGTAGTGTAACAGTATGGGCGCAAGGAAGCTCCGTCACAGGCCGTGTCTCTGATGAAAAAGGAGAACTGCTCATAGGGGTGAGTGTTCAGGAAAAAGGTACAACGAATGGTACCATTACCGATATGAACGGTCAGTATACCTTGAAGCTTTCAACAGGGAATCCTATTCTGCTCATATCTTATATAGGATATAAGCCGCAAGAGGTAAAGGTAGCAAAGCAAAAAATCGTAGATGTCGTTTTGGTGGAAGATGTGTCGTCACTGGATGAAGTGGTAGTAGTGGGTTACGGCAATCAGCGTAAAGTATCCGTGGTAGGCGCTCAGTCTACGATGGATGTGAAAGACATTAAGATGCCTGCTGCAAGTCTGTCTTCTGCTATTTCCGGACGCATTGCCGGGGTGGTTGCCGTTCAGCGTAGCGGCGAACCCGGTCACGATGAATCGGATATCTGGATTCGTGGTTTATCTTCCTTGCTCGGACAGAGTTCCAGTCCTCTTGTACTCGTTGATGGGGTGGAACGTAGTTTCAACAATATCGACCCTGAAGATATCGAATCGTTTACAGTGCTGAAAGATGCTTCCGCAACTGCAGTATATGGTGTACGTGGTGCCAACGGAGTCGTAATCGTGAAAACCAAACCCGGTAAAGTAGGCAAACCGCAGTTTAGTGTGGACTATTACGAAAGTTTTACCCGCCTGACCAAGAAAGTAGATATGGCAGATGCTTACACTTACATGGATGCACGCAACGAGGCGCAGATGAATACAAGCGGTACACTTAAATACTCGGCTGCTTATATCGAAGCGACAAAGAAGGCCAACGGTTTATTGCCGAATGACAATCCCCGATTGTATAATCCTTACCTGTATCCGGCCATCGACTGGGCTGATAACCTGTTCAATGACTGGGGACACAACCGTCGCGGGAATATTAATATCCGTGGTGGTGTACCTAATGCAAACTATTATGCCTCATTGAGTTACTACGGAGAAACCGGTATGACCCGCAACTTCAAGCTGGAGAACTACAATACTCAGATGAAGTATGACCGTTATAACTTTACCTCCAACCTGAATCTGAAGCCGACTTCCAAGACGACGGTTGATCTGGGTTTTTCCGGTTATCTGGGACAGGGACATTATCCGCAGAGCAGCACCAGTTCACTGTATGCAGCCTGTATGGATGTGAATCCGGTTATTTATCCTTTGTTGCTGCCTAATGGTACCGTGTCCGGTATTAACTCACAGCAAAAGTTCAACCCTTACGGTCTGCTGGCTCGCGGAGGTTATTATGATGAATTTTCCAGCCAGTTAAATTCTAATATCCGCGTGAAGCAGGACTTGGATTTCTGGAAGTGGAGCAAAGGACTTTCCGTTTCTGCCATGGTGGCTTTCGATACTTACAATTCACGTAAGAGAAAATATAACCGGAACGAACCGATGTACACCTTTGCCGGTAAAACGGACGAAAACGGAATCTGGATAGAAGACACCTTGTTTGATGAAGAAACAGGCGATTACCTCTACTCGGTGCTGAAAGAAGCAGACGGTAGCCTGTCACTTCAGACACCGGAGCAATGGAGCAGCCGCACGGTGTATACAGAAGCATCCTTGAACTATGATCGTAGTTTCGGTGCTCATCGGGTAGGAGGTCTGTTGCTTTACAATCAGAAAGTATATTGGGATTTGAATGCGACGGATGTCATTGGCGGTATGCCTTACAAGCAACGCGGTTTTGCCGGACGTGCTACTTATTCATGGAACGACCGTTACTTCGCAGAATTCAATCTCGGTATCAATGGTTCGGAGAACTTCAGTCCGGGCAAGCGTTATGGTGTTTTCCCTGCTTTTGGTCTGGGATGGGCAGTCTCCAATGAATCTTTCTGGAATCCGGTTCGCAAATACATTTCCTTCCTCAAATTCCGCTATACGGACGGATGGGTCGGCAGTGATACCGCAACAGGCAGACGCTTCATGTATCAGGGGGTGTTCACCGGTCTGACAGGAACCATGTTCGGAACCAATTATACAAGTGCCAACGGGTATGGAGAAGAAAAGTACGGTGTAAATGTCACTTGGTCTAAATCCAGAAAGCAAGATTTGGGTATCGATATCAAGTTTCTGAATGATAATCTGTCCTTTGTAGTCGACTTTTTCAAGGAACGTCGCGACAACATCTTCCTGCAACGCAGTACAATCCCCAGCTACGCAGGATGGATCGAAAACCCTTATGCTAATCTGGGTGTCGTAGAAAACAAAGGTATAGAGCTGGCGATGGACTATACACAACGGCTGGGTAAGAAGACATTCCTTACGGTACGTGGCAATCTGACTTTCAATAAAGACAAGATTATAGAGAATGACGAACCGCCGGTAGACTATCCTTGGATGGAGACACGCGGTACGAATGTAAATGCGACTTGGGGATTCATAGCCGATGGGCTCTTTACCAGTCAGGCGGAGATTGAAGACCATGCTACCCAGTTCGGAACAGTACATGTAGGCGATATCAAATACCGTGACTTGAACGGAGACGGTGTGATCGACAACTATGACAAGACCGTCATCGGACGCGGTGATGTCCCTAGAATCTATTACGGATTCGGTGCCGACCTACAGATCGGAGACTTTTCTATCAGTGCCCTGTTTCAGGGAACCGGACAGGCTGACCGCTATCTGGACGGCATTTGTATCAAGCCTTTCTGGGATGACGAAGGCCGTGACAATGTCTTTGCCAACATCCACGACCGCTGGAGTCCCGACGATCCGACCAATCAGGATGTGTTCTATCCACGCATGTATGTCGGCAGTGACGCCAACACGAACAATGTTCAGAAAAGTTCGTGGTGGGTGAAAGACGTCAGCTTCCTGCGTCTGAAACAACTGAACATATCCTATAATATACCGAAAAAACTGCTGGACAGATGTTTCCTCAAAAGTGCAAGCGTCTACCTTATGGGTACGAATCTGCTTACCTTCTCTAATTTCAAGCTGTGGGACCCGGAACTGAATACGAGCAACGGAACAGCTTATCCGAATGTATCCAGCTATTCGGTCGGAGTCAAGTTTAGTTTTTAACCCTAAAGTCAAATAATCGTTATGAAGAATAGAATAAAACAATACCTGTTGGCTGCATCGATGTGTGTCGGACTGACTGCTTGCAGTGATTTCTTTGAACCGATTCCCGGTGTGCAGTTTGGACTGGACGAAACGTTTGCCTCCAAGCAAAGGACGGAAGAATATCTGAACAATGTATACAGCTACGTGCGTGAAGTGACAGATGCCATTCATCCGAACACCTACGGAGGTATCTTTACAGAAGCATCGTTGGACGGAGCAAACCGCTGGAACAAAACGTATGCGGAATGGACCAACGGTTCCTTTAACTCCGCTTCTGCACAGGCAAGTGAGTACTTCTCAAAGTACTATCAGGCAATAGCTAAAGCAAGTACGTTCATCCAGAACGTAGATAAATGTACAGAAGCCGCCGCCTCTACACGTGGAAAGTGGAAATCGGAAGCACGTGCATTGCGGGCATACTATTATTTTGAATTGCTGCGCCTTTACGGTCCCATTCCGTTGATTGGCGAAGATCCCATTCCTTTGGACGCTTCCTTGGAAGAACTGATTAAAGAACGTAATTCAGTAGACGAATGCGTAAACTTCATCGCTACGGAATTGCAGAGCGCCATTGATTCCGGCGATTTGCTCCAGAGAGCCGGGAAGGCAAACCTGGGACGTATGGATGTCGCCACTTGTATGGCACTCAAGGCAAAGCTGTACCTCTATTGGGCAAGTCCGCTTTTCAACGGAAATACGGATCAGGCATCAGTCAAGAATAAAGACGGCAAACAACTTTTCCCTCAGACTGAAGATAACTCCAAATGGGCTCAGGCACGTGATGCGTATGAACGGTTTATGACCTTCGCAACCGGACAGGGATATAAGCTGACCGAGGTCTATACGAATGGAAAACTAGACCCTTATGCTTCGTGCAGGGCTGCGGGCGAGTTTTTCACCACAACCTGGGAAGCTGTTGATGAACTGATTTTTGTGAAGCTGAGAGATTTGTACGACTATACCTACTGGGTATGTCCTAAGTTTACCGACTTCCAGGATACCGACGTGACTGGCGGCGGTGGCTATTATACAACCCAGGAAACGGTAGACCTGTTCTTTACGAAAGACGGACTGACCATCGAAGAAGACCCCGGCTATGACAAATTCGAGGGTATACCGGGCGCCAACAACTTCACATCCGGAAGATATTATGACCCCAACAACCCTTCCCGTCTTTACTTTGACGCCGATAAGTCCAAAGTGCTGAAACAGTGGAAAGACCGTGAACCGCGCTTTTATGTGAATATTACCTATAGCGGCTCTATCTGGCTGAACGAAGGTAAGTACAATGAGGAAATGCGCACAGACTTCACCAACGGTGCAAACGGAACCTGCGGCAAGTCCAAAGCCTCCGGCGACTGTCCGGATTCGGGATACTTGATCCGTCGGGGTGCGAAAGCTTCTAACAACAACGGCTCGAAACACTTCTCTCCGGTACTTCGGCTGGCAGATATGTATTTGGGATATGCTGAGGCGCTTTGTATGTGCAGCGATCTCGACAATGCCCTGACTTATCTGAATAAAATCCGTGTCCGTGCAGGCATTCCCGAATATACGTTTACCGCAACAGCCGGCAAGATAACCTGTCCAAAGACACAGACCGATCTGCTGAACCGTATCCGCCGCGAACGTCTGGTTGAACTTGTCTTCGAATGGAACCGCTATTTCGATGTGCGTCGCTGGAAAGTGGCGGAAGGACAGAATGATCCCGAACATTGGATCTATCCGGCATATCACACCGGAGGCGAAGGAGGCAAAGTATACGGTATGAATATGGATAAGGATTATCCGGCATTCTTCGAAAGGACCTCTTTTGAGACTCGTGTAGCATTTACGAAAAAGCAATATTTCATGCCGATACCTTATGATGACCTCCGTCGTATCCCGTCACTGGTACAAAACTTAGGATGGTAATACGATATTCGAACAATAACGCTTAAACAAGAAGATTATGAAACATTGGAAAGATATAGCTTTCGGGTTGTTTGTCTCACTGACACTGGCTGCCTGCTACGGTGAGGAAGACAGCTTCGCAACTCCTGACATCTATAAAGATTATCAGCCTGTACTGAAAGACGGGAATACCGTAGCCGGATATGCGGCTGCCCCTCTCAAAGAGGCGAAATATGATGAGGTGCTGAATGAACTTTACCTCACGTGGGACGGCAGTAACTCCGGCTGGGAAAAGAGAGATGAATATGTGGGAGTGGAAGTAGAATTCAATTCCCTGCTCTCCGGCAAAAAGATAAAGCGCGTCATGATCCCGAATGTCGGTGATTTTGGCAACCTGACTGTGAAAAGGCGGGATTATGGCAACGAGCCGACCACTCTGCGTCTGAGTAAATATCGTACAGTAGTGGTTACAGACCGTTACGGTGTAGAGGAACTTCGTTTCCGTTCTATCTACAAAGATGCCGACGGTGCCCGGCAGACAAGTGACTGGACGAATCTGAGCGATCAGGCGGATAAGTATGAACTTCAAGTGGATATGAACTATGCTGCCTGGCAGTATTTTAAAACCAGCCAGGCGACACAAGTTCAGATTTCCTTTGAGAGTGATTCGGAGATACGTCCCGTTTCTGCATTGTATAATCTGATAGGTAACGGAGACGAGGCTGCTACTCAGGAAGAGTTCCGGAAATGGTATTATATGGATTGTGCGGCTATGTCATTCGACCCTTATAATCTGGCTTTCGACCCTTACGGCAAACTGCGGGTCTTTATCAAGAAAGACCAGACCGGAGGAGCGTATGCGATAGATTACCCCACCCATAACGAAGGAAGAGGTATTGTTTATCCGGCTTCGGAAAGCAATCCGAACGATGCGTGGTGGAAACTGCCGGACATGCAGCATGTGTTTATGCACGAGATGGGACACTGCGTGCAGTGGATGCCCAAACAAGGAAAATATATCATGGAAGGTGTGCAGGATTGTGACCGACAGGGGTATCAGGAAGGATGGCCGGACGCTGTGAAAGTAGCGAGCAAAGGATATATTCTGGCTACGCAAAAAGAAGAGTATCAGGCCGCTATCGCCAAGTCTTACCGGAATCCGCAGAGTGATAAATACTTTGTCTGGCAGGTTGACTATAATACTTCCGGTGCTTTTATGAGTTGGCTGCGTCTTTATAATGGCGACTTCGTACGTATGTTGCCGTGGACGGTGCTGATGGACGAACTGACCAACCAGTGGAGCCTGGAGGATGCGGTGAAGTATATCCTGAAGGAGAGCTACCCGGACCTTACGATGGAAGAACTCTGGAACGAATACAAGACAGAGGTGGAAGTGTTCCTGCAAAATAACTAATAGAGCAACCTTTAAAAAAAAACTATGATGAAGAAAGTATTATTTGCATTAGCTGTGCTGTGCACGAGCTTTTGGAGTTGCAATACCTTGGATTTGAATGACGTGGGCTACGGAGATGGTGACCGTCTGAAGGCTTCCTCCGTTAAAGAAATATTGTATGGCACAGCCGATGGCTGTTGGAAAGCTGACTATCAGGGGCACGAGTTTTACTTCCAGTTTCATGAAGACGGAACGGTGACACTGGATTCGGACTTTCTGGAGATGGCGGTAGAAGGAAAAACATCATTCTCTGCCAAAGGCAAGGAAGTGGCACTGGATATTGAGAATTGCGATGTCCATCTGCAAAACCTGGGTAGTGAATTTGCAGATACTAAGTTTGTCGTATCAGAGATTCCGGCAGAAGGAGAGGCGCCACAGCTGAATTTATATGGTGAATCTACCGGCAATACCATTGAACTGCAGCCGACTACACAGGCATACATTGATGGTAAAGTTGCTTCAAAAGCGGACTTTACCGAACTCTTTGAGAAAAACTTATTGGATAATCAGTCCATCTGTGACGCTTCCGGCAATTTTATCGGTTATTATGGCTTGGTACTGAATGGTGTCAATGATCTTTCTGTCAAAGTAATAACGATTGAAAACAAGGATGGAAGCGATGCGAACGGCCATACGCAATATTATGAATCTAAACTGACGAAAGAAGGGCAAATCTTCAAACTGGACACGCCGGTGGAACAGATTAAATCGGTGAACGGAGCCACTTATGCCTTCAAAGCCATTGACTGTACCGGTGATGCGGTGGCGGTAGACGGTATGTCAAATGTAACCCTGACCTCCAACAAGGGAGCGGTCAATGACTTCGACTATGTGACTTCCGGAGGAAAATTCACACTCGGAAAAGCGCAGGATCACGGTGCCGCTTGCGATGAAATATGGGCGGGAACAGGCGGACAGGCTACAAGCTCCGGTGGAACAATAGCCGATATAAATGCCATGAGTTATGACTTCGGATGGAATGGAAGTCCGAAACAAAGACCGCTCGTTATCTGGACATGGTGGTTTGCAAACCTCGCTTTCCCGAGCAGTGAAGAAGGAGCAAGTATCCTGATGAATAATTCTGATAAAGACCGTGTCTTGTTTAAGAACATATCCGGCAGCGGACAGACTTGCGGCGGCGGTACTCTTAACGCGACTGAAGTGGCCGAGATAAATGCCTACTGTAAAGACCTGATAGATACTTGGTTCAATGAGCAAGGACTTTTTGTCGTTCGTCACGACCGTCAGAGTACAGGAGATAAATTATACATCTATCTTTTGTGTCCCGATACGGAAGCCACTTCGAAAGGTGGAATGTGGATGAAGTATCAGAGAGACTGAGAATGAATGTGAATAAGATAGTATAAGCTAATGATGCTAACGTACTTAACTAATTAATAATTAATAAATGAATAGATGATGAAAAGACTGTTTTTACTGATGATCCTGGGTGTAACTTCGGTGTTATGCCTGAATGCTCAAACTAAGTCGTTGCACCAGCTGCAACAGGAATTCGTTGATTTACGCTGTGGTATGTTCATTCATTTCAACATGCCGACCTTCTTTAATGAGGACTGGCCGGACCCGGATGCTGCTCCCGAGCTTTTCAACCCTGTCAGGATGGACTGCAAACAATGGGCGAAAGCGGCAAAATCAGCCAACATGACCTACGGATGTCTGACAACGAAACATCATAGCGGTTTCTGTATATGGGATACTAAAACGACCGATTATAGTGTAATGAGCAGCCCGTTCAAACGTGACGTGGTAAAAGAATATGCCGACGCATTCCGTGCCGAAGGGATGAAAGTGATGCTCTATTATTCGATCCTCGATACACATGCCCGGCTGCGTCCCAAGTGTATAACTCCGCAGCATATCGAAATGATCAAGGAGCAACTTCGCGAACTGTTGACCAACTATGGTGAAATAACAGCTTTGATCATTGACGGTTGGGATGCCCCGTGGTCACGTATCTCTTACGATGACGTACCTTTTGAAGATATTTATCGCCTGGTCAAGTCAATCCAGCCCAACTGTTTGGTGATGGATCTGAATGCAGCGAAATATCCTGCCGAGGCTTTGTTTTACACGGATATCAAGTCTTACGAACAAGGAGCCGGACAGCATATCTCGAAAGATACCAACCGTCTGCCTGCCTTGTCTTGCCTGCCGTTACAGCAGAACTGGTTCTGGAAAGAAAGTTTCCCGACTACCCCTGTGAAGTCTCCGGCACAAATGGTGAATGACAATATCATCCCGATGGGCAAATCCTACTGCAACTTTATCCTGAACGTAGCTCCCAACAGAGACGGCTTGATGGATGCCAACGCCTTGAAAGCTCTGAAGGAAATAGGTAAACTGTGGAAGAACGACGGTCGTGTGGCAACGGTTCCCGAAGCGGATGCTCCTATTATTTCTTCCAACATTGCCAAATATCAGCCTGCCGAAGGTACATGGAGCAGTGACTATGCTATCATGGACTTTGCCAATGACGATGATTTCGGGACCTGCTGGAATTCTAATCCTGAAGTGAAAGTGCCTTGGTATTCGGTTACTTTTGAGCGCGAAAAACCTTTCAATATGGTGGTTATTACGGATCGTAACAATGACCGTTTGCAGGAATACCGTCTGGAATACCGTACGGGTGGTACATGGAACCCCCTTTACGAAGGTAAGGCTCCTACCGGTCTGCGTGTGAAAATCCACCGTTTCGATACGGTTTGGGGAGATGCGGTACGAATGACTGTCTTAAACTCTAATGGTACTACCTCCATTGCAGAGTTCGGGGTATATTGTGAGAGAAGATGATGAATTTATCTTAGAGTTAAATCATTGATTTTATATAGAATCACCATCAGGTAAAGTCGTGTTTTTTGATGGTGATTCTATTTCATCCAACTCTTTATCGTACGTCCGTACTTCCCTTTTTGTGGGAATTGCGTGTAGAATAATATTTGGATTTAGGCCAAACATTTGTATCAGCTTTCTAATGGTCTATCCGATGGCTTTTGTTACTTTTCTTACTTATTAATGTCTCATTTATATTATATTTAGTATATTTGTTCCCGCTTTATCTAATAAGACATGAACAATAACACTTGCTATTAATATAATGAGAAGATGTCTGATATTATGCCTTTTTACATTTATTAGTTCGTTGGTCTGTTGGGCTGATGCGGGTAAAGATGCTTATCTTTTTCGGAAAGTCGATTATCAACAAGGGCTTTCTAATAGTGCTGTGCTTTGCCTCTATCAGGATAAAGCAGGGCTGATGTGGTTTGGCACTTATGATGGCGTGAATTGTTATGATGGGAAAGGTATCGAGGTCTTTCGTTCTGATTTCTCAATGAAAAAGACGTTGAGTAACAATGTCATTCATTCTATTCAGCAGGCAGATAGCAGTTGTTTGTGGATTACTACACATTTGGGAGTTAATCGTTTTTCGCAAGATTCGCGTCAGGTAGTGGGATATTATGATTTTACAGGTGATTATTATCTGCATTCCAATCCGAAAGGAGATACTTGGGTAGTAAGCGATGAAGGAATCTTTTATTATAATACTTATCATAAAAAGTTTGTCCATCTCAAAAATATAGAGACTCCTGTCGAGAATATGGATCAGCGTGCTTTTGTCACGGATGATGGTGTCTTATGGACTTTTCCACGGAATACAGGTAGTCTGATTCAATGTTCATTAGATGGCTTTGACCGGGATACATTGTCTGTCCATCCTACTGTTTCATCTTCTGATTTTCATGCAAAACCTATCGATAATGTATTTTATCAGAATGGCATTCTCTGTTTTGTGGATGCAGAGCGGGATCTTTATGTATATGATATTTCCAGAAGGTCTAAAATCTATATTCGTAACCTTTCTTCGTTGGTGCAACGATATGGGAAAGTTGTGGGAATTGTTCCTTTTTATGAAGACATTATAATTGCTTTTCAAACCAATGGTTTAGTACGTTTGCGCACCTCGAAAAAATATGAAGAAGAAGTGGTGGACCGTAATGTACGTATATATGATATTTTCCGCGATCCTCATCAGAATATTCTTTGGGTAGCTTCTGATGGGCAGGGAGCTGTCATGTACGCTAAGAAGTACTCGATAGCCACTAATCTGATGCTTAGCAAACTATCATCCAATCTAAGTCGGCAGGTACGTTCTGTCATGACAGACAAATATGGCGGATTATGGTTTGGTACGAAAGGAGATGGACTTTTGCATGTACATGACTATGAAGGTGGTATGGATGCTTCTGCTACTACAGTTTACTCTCCAGTAGGCAGGCAGGATGCCTCATCTTATACCCGTTGGAATAGAGAGTTTCAAGCATACTCATTAAAACAAAGCCGTTATATGGATGGCTTTTGGGTAGGATCGGGTAATCCCGGACTGTTTTACTATTCTTTTGCAGATAAAGCCTTGCATTGTGTTGAGGATAAGTCTGCAGATCCTGTTATCGAAATACATGATATCTATGAAGAGAATGACAGCGTACTCTATGCGGTTACGGCTGGGGTCGGATTTCGTAAATTGATATTGGAGAGGAAACAAGGGGAGATTCACCTCAAATCGCAAAAGCGTTATCATTTCTTTTATGAACAAAAAGAGATAACCATGTTTTATCCTATGTTAGCTGAAGGAGATTCCATTCTTTGGTTGGGAAGCCGGGAAAAAGGGTTAATTCGATTTGATAAACAGACAGAAGAATATAAAGTCATTTCTTTGAAAGAAATATTGCATAAATCTGTTGATGATGTACTTAGCCTGCATCGTGCTAAAGATGGTAGGATGTATGTAGGAACAACATCGGGACTAGTGTGTTTGACCTTTAATAAGGAACAAATCAGTGCCTCCTATATCGGTAGAGAACAAGGGTTGCTTAATGATATGATTCATGGCATATTGGAGGATGCAAATGGTTTTTTATGGCTTGGCACTAATCGTGGACTTATTAAATATAATCCCAAAAACACTTCTTCGCATGCTTATTATTATGCCGCCGGTGTGCAGGTGGGCGAGTTTAGTGATGATGCCTATTATCAATGTCCTTATACCGGACGTCTTTTCTTTGGAGGCATTGACGGTTTGCTTTATCTGGATAAGGAAGTGGCGACAGCTCCGGAATTCTATCCGAACATATTATTGCGTAAGCTAATGATTGGACGTAAGGAGGTTAATCTGGGGGATTATTATACCGATGGTGGCAAAGCGTTAAGTTTTAAAGGAGCGAAGGCTTCTTTTTCCCTTTCTTTTGTTGTTCCAGACTTTCTTACTGGAGGTGATGTGGAGTACTCCTATATGCTGGACGGATTTGATAAAGACTGGACCTCGTTTAGTAGTATAAATGAAGCATCGTATCTAGAAATACCTTCGGGTAGCTATGTTTTAAAGGTCCGTTATAAGAAAGATGTATTTAATACGGAATATAAGGTATTTTCTATCCCTTTGTACATTCTTCCGCCTTGGTATCTTTCTACGGTAGCCTATGTCATTTACTTGCTGTTTTTCATATTAATAGCCGGTTATCTGATTCATTTATTAAGAAAATATTTTCTCCAGAAGCGTATGATGCAGCGGCTGTTGACAGCAGAAAGCAATGAAGCTCTACCGGAGTCCGCCAGTCTTAATCGTGAGTTACTGAATCGTTTTACGTCCATTTATCGCTCTTGTGATCAGTTGCGTGCGGAAAATCTCCCTTATGAACAGCGTCTCAGAATTATGGAGCAGGTACACGAGACGGTTATTGCAACTCTTTTCCGTTCGGGAACTTTGGCTGTAGAGGAACTTAAGTCATTTTTCCCTACGGAATATGCGATTACTGGTTGTATGTGCATGAAAGAGCTCTCTATAGAAGTCTTGCATGTGTTGGAAGGACAGGGCGTTGATATATCTTCTGTAAAACTTGCTATACCAGAACACTTTGTTTATCCTGTTTATAAGAATGCTTTACGCTGTATGCTCTATTGGTGTTACCTTTATATTGGCGGAGTAAAACATAAGTCGGATATTGTAGTGGATGTGAAGGAAGAGGAAGGACGGATGTTGCTGCAGTTCTCTGCTATAGATGATACTCTGAAGGAATTATATAAGCAACTTTCCGGTTCGGAAGAAGAGGGAAGAAGGGATAGTAAGGAAACAGAAGAGGCGATAACTACCCGTCAATTACTGTTTTCTGTGCAAGCGGCTTTGAGACAGCTAAATGTCACGCTTCACTATGCCGACAGAGAAAAGGATCATTTATTGACGTTAGCCTTTGAACCGGCTATCATCAAGGAGACTGAAGAACATGGGAAGAAAACGGTTCTTCTGCTGGAGGATAGGGATGAAATGGTATGGCTGATAAGTGATCTCTTAGCAGATGAATTTGTTGTTTGTCCGGTGAAAAGTGTACAACTTGCATTTGAAGAAATACGTAGATCGGCTCCTGCTTTGTTACTGGTTGATATGTTGATGTATGCAAAAGCAGAGAGTGACTTCCTGGAATATGTGAATAAGAATCGTACTCAACTTTCGAAAACGGCATTTATTCCAATGTTAAGTTGGAAAGTAAGTTCGTCCATTCAGCGCGAATTGATTATGTGGGCTGATTCATATATTGTACTTCCTTATGATATTATATTTTTGAAAGAAGCCGTCAATAAAGCTATTTACGGTACTCGGGAGGCAAAGCAGATTTATATGGAAGAGCTTGGTGACTGGGCCGGACGCATTGTTTGTACTACAGAAGAACAGGCGGACTTTATCCGGAAACTGTTGCAAGTGATAGAACAAAATCTTGACCAGGAAGAATTGGGATCAACCTTAATTGCCGACCGTATGGCGATGAGTCCGCGTCAATTCTATCGCAAGTTTAAAGAAATATCCAATGCGGCTCCCAGTGACTTGATAAAGAGTTATCGGATGGAGAAGGCTGCACGATTGTTGCAGAATGAAGAACTTTCTATTCAGGATGTTATCGCTGAAGTTGGTATTTCCAGCCGTTCCTATTTTTATAAAGAGTTTACCCGCCGATTCGGAATGACGCCGAAAGATTATCGGGAGCAACTCCGATAATGCTATCCCCACTATCTTATTCTTTACTAATTGAGTTTTATGGATGTATTACCCGAATCCTTAGATCAGTAATTCCGGATAATTAAGTCTTTCGAGGTCCTTATTTATTCGTTCCACTATAGTTGGGCGCAAGAGGAACTATAGTGCTTCTTGCGTCCAACTATAGTGGAACGAAAGGGAAACTACAGTAGAACGAATGAATTTGGACTGATAAGAAATTAGTTTTTCAAAGTCTTTCGGTTAATGATTCGGGTTTTCTTCATTCCTTCTGTTCTTTGGTCGTTTGGGGTGATAGGTATATTTGAATTCATGTCTGTATAGATTTTATTTATTACTGCTTACGAATAAACTTTTTAATAAAAGTGGCGAAAATGCGGCTATTATAACTTGATACAATGTGCGCAAACTTGTGCTCTGTTTGTGCGTGAATGAATGCTATGTGTTGATATATAGATGTTTATAATGTGCTTTATTTCTCCTTTCTGTTCTATAAATGAGCATTTTCATTTTGACATAATTTTGTCACTTCTGCGGAATATTCTTAATATTAAAAGTTTTTAATTTGCTTCCGCTTATAAGAATTATATAGGCGATTGATAACCTTAGTATTAATTAAAAAAAACAAAGTAACATGAATTTGTTTGAAATGGAAAAACATCACACAAAGACATTGTGGCTATTGGCATTACTGCTAACATTTAGTACAGTAGTGTGGGCACAAGGTACTCCTGTAACAGGGCGTGTGTCTGATGAAAAAGGCGAATTGCTCATTGGAGTGAGCGTTCAGGAAAAAGGTACTACGAATGGTACCATAACAGACACCAATGGTCAGTATAATCTGAAACTGACGAGTAACAATCCCATTCTTATCGTATCCTATATAGGATATAAATCACAAGAGGTAAAAGTAGGCAAACAGAAAGTGCTGGACGTAATTCTTGCAGAAGATGTATCGTCACTGGACGAAGTGGTAGTTGTGGCTTACGGACATCAACGTAAAGTATCGGTAGTAGGTGCGCAGTCATCTATGAAAATAGAAGATATAAAGATGCCGACAGCTAATTTATCTTCTGCTATTGCTGGACGTTTGCCGGGTGTAGTAGCTGTGCAACGTTCAGGAGAACCGGGGCATGATGATTCCGATCTTTGGATCCGTGGTATTTCTACACTGGCGGGTCAGAACTCTAAACCACTGGTATTGGTGGATGGTGTGGAACGTAGTTTCAATAATATCGACCCTGAAGATATTGAGTCGTTTACGGTGCTGAAAGATGCTTCTGCCACAGCTGTATATGGAGTACGCGGTGCTAATGGTGTAATTCTGATTAAAACCAAACCGGGTAAGGTGGGCAAGCCGCAATTCTCAGTAGACTACTATGAAGGTTTTGTGACATTGACAAAGAAACCTGAAATGGCGGATGCCTTTACGTATATGGATGCTGCCAATGAAGCGTATATGGATACTAGAGGCAGTATGTTATATTCTCCTCAATATATTGAGGCTACGAAGAAAGCCCATGGATTACTACCGAATGATAATCCACTGATGTTCAATCCTTATTTGTATCCGAACGTTGATTGGATGAACGAATTATTCAATGACTGGGGACATAATCGTCGTGTAAATGTAAGTGTGCGTGGTGGTGTACCTAATGCCACTTACTACGTTTCATTGAGTTATTATAATGAAAAAGGTCTGACACGTACCGCTGAAATGGAGAACTATGATGCTAACATCCGTTACGACCGCTACAATTATACCGCTAATTTGAACTTGAAGCCAACAGAAACGACTACTATTGATTTGGGCTTCAATGGTTTCCTTTCTATGGGTAACTATCCGCAGCAATCTACCAGTGACTTGTTTGCGTCAGCTATGGAGATTAATCCGGTCTATTTGCCGTTAATGATGCCTGATGGTTCTGTACCAGGTATCTCTACCAATGGTGACCTCCGTAACCCGTATGCCGATTTGACTCGTCGTGGTTACAAAAATGAAGCAAGAAATCAGTTGAACTCCAACATTCGTTTGACGCAAGACCTTGGTTTCTGGAAGTGGAGTAAAGGGCTTACCGCCTCTGCCATGTTGGCTTTCGACGTGCATAACAGTCGTGACCTGAAGTATAACAAGCGTGAAGATACTTACAATTTTGCCGGAACTAAAGACGAAAACGGATTGTGGAATGATGATGTATTTGATGCAGATGGCAATTATCGGTATGCACTGACCTATACAGGACATAAAGATCTTGCATTTGACCAGGGCGCTTCCGACTCTAGAAGTACTTACTTTGAAGCTTCTTTAAATTACGACCGTTCGTTCGGTTTGCATCGGATAGGTGGTCTTTTGCTTTATAACCAAAAGATTTACCGTTCGAGTTCTGATAATCTGATCGGTTCTTTGCCCTATAAGCAACAAGGCTTGGCCGCCCGTGCTACTTACTCATGGAACGACCGTTATTTTTTCGAGGCAAACCTTGGGTATAATGGTTCCGAGAACTTCAGTCCAGAAAAACGTTTCGGTTTCTTCCCTGCATTTGGTCTTGGCTGGGCTATCTCTAATGAGGCTTGGTGGGAATCTTTGCAAGAAACTGTTTCTTACTTTAAAGTGCGTTATACAGATGGCTTAGTTGGTACGGATGCTGTAACAGGACGGCGTTTTATGTACCTAGACCAGATGGCGAGCGTAGATGGTTATCGTTTTGGCGACCAGAATAACGGTGTTGGTGGTTGGGGGTTCAGCAAGTACGGAGCCAATGTCGGTTGGTCTACTTCCCGCAAGCAAGACTTAGGTGTTGACTTAAAATTTTTCAAAGACAATCTTTCGCTGACATTAGATATCTTTAAAGAACATCGTAAAGACATCTTTATTACCCGACGCGTTATTCCTGATTATTCCGGGTTCGTAGAAATGCCTTATGCTAATTTGGGAGTGGTAGACAATAAGGGTTTTGAAGCTACATTGGAATATACACAGCAACTCGGTAAGAAATGTTTCCTGACTGTCCGTGGTAACTTCTCATGGAATGAAGATAAAATTATAGAGAACGATGATCCCCGGGTACAGTATCCGTGGATGGAAAAAAGAGGAACGAACGTGAACGGACGTTGGGGATGGATCGCCGAAGGGTTATTCACTAGTGAAGAAGAGATCATGGACCATGCCAAGCAGTTTGGTGAAGGGCATCCGGGACAGATTTCGAAAGTGGGTGATATCAAATATAAGGATTTAAATGGTGACGGAGTAATTGACGATTATGATAAATGTCTGATAGGTCAGGGTGACGTACCTAAGATTTATTATGGTTTCGGTGCAGATTTACAATTAGGTGATTTCTCTGTCGGTGCGCTCTTTGCCGGAAATGCCAAGGCAGACCGTTGTTTGGGAGGAAATGCCATGTATCCTTTTAATGATGGTTCAGGTATTACGAACTTGTTTGCAAACATTACTGACAGATGGTCTGCTGACAATCCGACTAATCAGGATGTATTCTATCCTCGTTTGCATCATGGAAACAATGCGAATCAAAATAATATGAAAACCAGCACATGGTGGCAGAAAGATGTCAGTTTCCTGCGTCTGAAACAGTTGACTATTGCTTACCAACTCCCGAAGAAGTTGATTAATCAAACATTCCTGAAGAGTGCGCGTATTTATGTGATGGGCACCAACTTATTGACATTCTCTAAGTTCAAATTATGGGATCCGGAGTTGAATACCAATAATGGTACTGCTTATCCTAATGTACGTACTTATTCAGTAGGTGTGAATGTAAGTTTTTAATAATAATCAGTTAGCAAGAAGGATATGAAAAATATATTTAAAATAGGAACTTTGGCGCTGTGTTTGGCGGTCGGACTTAGTTCGTGCAATGATTTCTTCGATGCAATCCCCGGTGAACAATATGACTTGGAGGATACGTTTACTAATCGCTCGAAGACAGAACAGTTTTTGAATAATGTGTATAATTATGTGCCCGATGAAACATTAGAACGTTCTGCAAGGAATACGATGTCGGGGATCTGGACAACCGGTTCGTTGGAATGCAAGCTTTCATGGGACGGAAATAATGGTAGCGAATGGGCTTCCGGAGCCACCTATGCAGGTTCCTCATGGATAAACTTCTGGTACATCGAGTACTATAAAGGAATTTCTCGTGCCAGTACATTTATCATGAATGTAGACCGTTGTTTGGAAGCTTCGGCCGCACAACGCAAACAGTGGAAAGCGCAAGCCAGAGCTTTACGTGCTTTCTATTACTTCATGATTTTCCGTTCCTACGGCCCATTTGTGATTTTGGGGGAAGAACCAATTCCATTGGATATTTCTACTGCTGAACTGCTGAAAGAACGTAATACGGTAGATGAATGTGTGGATTTTATGGCGAAGGAATTTGATGATGCGGCAAATGAGCTTCCTGATAGATATGACGGATCCAACTTGGGACGTATAGACAGAGCTGCATGTAAAGCTTTCAAAGCGAAAATGTTGTTGTATGCGGCAAGTCCGCTATTCAATTGTAATCCCGATTATGCCGCCATCGTTAATCCGGAAAGTGGCAAGCAACTCTTCCCGCAAGATAAATCGCAGGAAAAAGCGAAATGGGAGGCTGCACGTGATGCTTACAAAGAATTCTTTGATGAATACGGTAATACTTTCTCTTTATATACGGAGAAGACAGCTGATGGAAAGATTGATTTCTATGAATCTTATAGAAAAGTGACATCGGGAGTTTTGTACGGTACAGAGAATAAAGAACAGATTTTCATTCGCTTGGCAGACCATGATTACCGGGCTTACGAAACCACGCCTTATCACAAGGGGTACGATGATAATAATGGTGCTTTGAGAGGTGGTCTGGGATTTGGTGTACCTCAGGAGATGGTGGACTTGTACTTTATGAAAGACGGTCGCCGGATTGTTGACGATACGAACTATAAGGAATATGAGGGGGTACCTTCTAATGAATATTTGGGATGGTCGAGTGACTATACTGACGAAGTAGTTCCTTCCAGAACCTATTTCAAGAGCAATTCGAATCAAACATTGAAACAATGGGCTAATCGCGAACCGCGTTTTTATACGAACATTACATTCCATGGTTCTACTTGGTTGAAGACAGATACTCCGCGTGGAGAAATAACCACAGAACTGACTTATAACGGTAATTCCGGTTATGCTAATGCCAATTGGGATGCCCCTTACACGGGTTATGGTATGCGTAAAATGGCTTCAAAAGAAGGACGTAGCGGGGCTAACAGGCATTGTGCAACTTTGCTTCGTTTGGCAGACATGTACTTGGGGTATGCTGAAACGTTGAGCGCTTGTGACCAACGTAATGAAGCGATTAAGTATGTAAATAAGATACGCGCCCGTGCCGGTATTCCTGGATATGGTGCGGTAGGTACTAAGGACGATAATGGATTTGCATGCATTCCTTATGAAGATACACGTGACGGAGTGGACAAACGTATTCATCGTGAACGTTTGGTTGAGCTGATGTTCGAATGGAATCATTTCTTTGATGTACGTCGTTGGAAAGTAGCCGATATGGCTGTAGGCGATGATTGGATTTATCCTAAATATCATAGAGGTGGAGAAGGCGGACCTATTCATGGTATGGCTTTCCGTTCGGATGCTCCTGCATTTTTTGAGAAGGTAGTAGTAGAAACACGTACATTTTTGCCTAAACATTACCTCTTCCCGATTCCTGACGAAGATGTACGTCGTAATCCGAAGATGGTACAAAATCTGGGATGGACAACGGAGTAATATACTCCGGATGTCCGATTTGCGAATGAATGAAAGAAATTAATGAAAAGAAAAACAATGAAGATACCTCAAATAAGATGTAGCGATGTGAATGCAGTGAAGAGAATCATTTTTCTTTTGGTGCTGCTAATTCCCTTTTGTCTGGCAGGATGTTCGTCCGACGATGATGAAGGAGATAATGGAGGAGAAGGTCCGAACGAAGATGCTCCGGTTTCTTATGTACTTGGTTCGGGTAACACGAATATGCCCTCCAGTGGTACAATTATAGCGCAATATGCTGATGCTCCTGTCGATTCGGAAATCAGACGTTTGGTAGACGATAATGCTGACACGAAGTATGTTACTTATCATAGTAGTTTCAACATCACTTGGAATGGAAATAGTAGTAAGGCTGTCACTGCCTATTCGTTGACCTCGGCTGCCGATACTCCCGAAATGGATCCGAAAGATTGGACACTCTATGGTTCTAATGATAATACTACGTGGACAGAACTGGATGCGCAGACAAACCAACTTTTTGCAGCGAGAAAAGAAGAGAAAAGCTATGAAGTGGATAATGCAACTTCCTATCGTTACTACAGACTTTCTGTTGAAGCGAACAATGGTGGTGCTGCCACGCAGATAGCTGAATGGAAACTGGTGGCCATGCGTTCATATACGGAGAATATCAACGACTTGATTGCTAGTAAAGGTTCCAGTACGTTTAGTGCGATAACTCCGATGGGCAGACAGCATGAGAATGACAGAGAAGCTACGGCAGCAGACTTGAAATGGCTTGCCGATCCTGCTGAAGAACCTGAACCATTTGGAGATGGTGGGACGAAGATGGCTTGGAATACATTCAATGTTGTATCCATTTATCCAAATGGAAATCCTGTGATGTCTGATGTAAATCAGCGTTGGGTAGGTGACTGCTGTGCTTGTGCGGTGATTGCTTCGATGGCATACCTCTATCCCCGTTTCGTAAAACACATTATCAAGGATAATATGGACAAAACATACACAGTTACTATGTATGACCCGAAAGGAAAACAAATATCAGTTGGTGTAGGTGGCGACTATTTTATCGGTAGTAGTGGCGATTTAGGTGCCTTAGGCGGCAGAAATAAAGAAGTCACTTGGGCTACGATTCTCGAAAAGGCTATGATTAAGTGGAATCAGATCTATCAAGGTAGTTCTAATGTCGGTGGTATTGGTACTGAATATGTTTCTGCTATCTTTACCGGCGACGGGGAAAGTGTAGGTTTCGGTGCAAATGCATTGATTGCCGAAGACTTGCAACGCGCGGTGGAAGTGTCGCTCAAACAGGGTAGACTGGTGATCGGTGGTTTTACAAGAAGCGGTGAACAGGTAGATCAAAATTGGCAGACGACCAGTGGGCATGCGTTTACGTTTATCTTGCCGGATGATAATACTCATCTTTTCAAGATGAGGAATCCTTGGGGAGGTACTACCGACGGTGTGATGAAAGTGAAGGATGACGGACGGATTCCGCCGATGATTGACTTACGTATTTGTGCGCCGGGAGCAGCCAAGAATTATGGAGTGGGACCGGACTTGGGAGGATATATACCTAATTTCTAATTTCAAATCTTAAAAGAAAAACATCATGAAGAAACTTATTTATATAATGTTGTCGTTGTGTTGCCTGGTTTTTTATAGTTGTGGCATGACGGAACCTTGGAAAGACTGGGAACATGAAGGTGACATGAGTGCAGACCGCTTGCGTCCTTCAGAGGTAAAAGAACTACTGTGTGCGGCAGACGGATGGAAAATGATTTATCAAGGAGTAACGTTCTACTTTCAGTTTGATGAAGAAGGAAATGTAGCATCGGATTCAGACGAAACGTTGTTGAAGAATGAGGTTGGAACAGATTATTCTCTGGATTTCCAGGGGGAAAAAGCGGTGTTGCTTACCTTGCTGAATGGAGGAATGCTACAATATTTGAACGAAAACTCGGAGACGACATTTGTCATTACGGGGTATTCTGATTCACAAATTACAGCTGTAGGACAGACGCATGGCAAAGAAATGATCTTGACTCCGGTCTCAACTGCAGCTTTGCAACAAGCTAAGGAGAGAAAACGATTGGCCATTATTGCTTATAATAAAGCACAGGCCATGGATTTGCTTAAGGGAGAGTTGAATAATGGTGTATTTCGTAGGTCATCCTCTTCTTTCCTTGCACACTATTTGATTATTTGCGACGAGAGCAATAATTGGAAAGTGAAGATTTCTGCAATAGATAACGGTGTGGTAAAACACACAGAGTATCCGATGATAATTGATACAACGAATGATGAAAATGCAGTGTTGACTTTGGGTAGCAATGTGACGGTAGATGGAATAAGTTTAAATAAACTCTATTACAACTATTTGAATGGTGAAATTGAAACTGACAATGCTAATGTTGTATGTGATACTCGGAAGGCCTCTGATATTGCAGCATGGTATGCAGATGGTTGGAAGACCCATATAGTAGATCAGGATGAGATTCATGCAGACTTTAAGGGAATCTTCCACTCTGGTGTGGAGTTTGATGATCGTAATCCGAGAAATTTGATTGCTTGTCCGTGGAGTGGTATGGGATCTTATATTGGCTTTGCGGTTACTATGACAGCAGATAATGCTACTGGTCGTATATTCATCAGCTTGGGCGAACCATATGATTTATTCGGATGGAATAATAATCCGGCTGATTATAACCGTGTACAGCAGGATTACAGTAAATTCCTCTCTTTCTGTGTTTCGGAAGACGGCTTCTATTGGAGTTATGATGACAATGACAGTATGGTGTATGTGTTAAGTGCTACAGGCGAGCGTTGGTTTAGAATGAAGAAGTAACCAGTCTTTGAAAAAAGCAAGAAAGTAAACAGAACATAATCTCGATTACTTTCTTGCTTTTGTTTTTGTTTGTACTCTATTTGTATTTTCTTATGGGCAATTATTTGATTATTAGTAATTTAATTTGTGCTCTGTTTGACTCCTAGTTCTCTACTCTGACATTCTCGTCCGGACGTGCTTTTTGTCACGTTAGAGTATAGTTATTAATTTTCTATTGCGTTAATTTGTAACGTGAATAATAACACTCGCTAATCTAATATTAATAGTTTAACTCTTATATCATGAATAAACAGAAACTACTGTCTATCACAATGACTCTATTGTTGGGAGTCTCCTCTATCTTTGCGCAAAAGCAGCCGGTGGATTACGTGAATCCCCTGATGGGAACCGACTCCAAGATTTCGCTCTCCAACGGAAACACCTATCCTGCCATTGCACTGCCTTGGGGGATGAACTTTTGGATGCCGCAGACCGGAAAGATGGGGGACGGTTGGGCTTACACGTATGCTTCTGACAAAATCAGAGGTTTCAAGCAGACCCACCAGCCCAGTCCCTGGATCAATGACTACGGACAGTTCTCCATTATGCCGATGACCAAACAGCTGAAGATTGATCAGGATAGCCGTGCTTCCTGGTTTTCGCATAAGGCAGAGAAAGCAACTCCTTATTATTACAGTGTTTATCTGTCAGAGTATAACATGACAACGGAGATTGCCCCGACGGAGCGTTGTGCGTATTTCCGTTTTACTTTCCCCGAAGCGTCCGATGCTTATGTGGTAGTAGATGCTTTCGACCGTGGTTCGTATGTGAAGGTGATTCCCGAAGAAAATAAGATTGTAGGTTATACGACACGTAACAGTGGCGGTGTTCCGCAGAATTTCAGGAACTACTTTGTGATAGAGTTCGACAAGCCTTTTACATTTAATAAAGTATGGGCGGACTACCATCTGGTAGAGACGCATCTTGAACTGCAATCCAATCACGTAGGTGCTGCCATCGGTTTTTCGACAAAGAAAGGAGAACAGGTGCATGCCAAAGTGGCTTCCTCATTCATCAGCCCCGAACAGGCGGAACTGAATCTGAAAGAAATCGGAAACAAGACATTCGAACAGACCAAGGAAGCCGGACGTAAAGCTTGGAATGACGTACTGGGACGTATCAAAGTCGAAGACGATGATGAGAACCGGATGCGTACCTTCTATTCTTGTCTGTATCGTTCGGTATTATTCCCCCGTATGTTCCACGAAGTGAATGCGAAGGGTGAAACGGTACATTACAGCCCTTATAACGGTGAAATCCGTCCGGGATATATGTTTACCGATACCGGTTTCTGGGATACGTTCCGTTGCCTGTTCCCGTTTGTCAATTTGATATATCCTTCAATGGGAGAGAAGATGCAGGAAGGACTGTTGAATACATATCTTGAAAGCGGATTCTTCCCCGAATGGGCGAGTCCGGGACATCGTGGCTGTATGGTCGGAAACAATTCGGCTTCCGTAGTGGCAGATGCTTTTATGAAGAATGTGACCAAAGCGGATGCGGAGAAAATGTATGAAGGTTTGCTCAAAGGAGCCAACAGTGTACATCCGAGAGTTTCTACAACAGGGCGCCGTGGATACGAATATTATAATAAACTGGGTTATGTGCCTTACGATGTAAAGATTAACGAGAATGCGGCGCGTACATTAGAGTATGCATACGATGACTGGTGCATCTACCGAATGGGTGAAAAGCTAGGGCGTCCGGCAGAAGAACTGGAACTCTATAAGAGCAGAAGCCAGAACTACCGCAACCTGTTCGACCCTGAAACAAAACTGATGCGTGGCAAGAACGCCGATGGCACCTTCCAGACTCCTTTTAATCCGTTCAAGTGGGGGGATGCCTTTACCGAAGGAAACAGCTGGCACTATACGTGGTCTGTATTTCATGATGTACAGGGACTGGCCGATTTGATGGGCGGCAGAAAGATGTTTGTCAGTATGCTCGATTCTGTGTTCAACCTTCCACCGATATTTGATGATAGCTACTACGGAGGTGTGATTCATGAAATCCGTGAAATGGAAATTGCCAATATGGGTAACTATGCGCACGGCAACCAGCCTATCCAGCACATGATTTACTTGTATAACTATGCAGGCGAGCCCTGGAAAGCACAGTACTGGCTGCGTGAAGTGATGAACCGCCTCTACTTTGCCACTCCCGACGGTTATTGTGGTGATGAGGATAACGGACAGACTTCTGCCTGGTATGTGTTTACCGCTTTAGGCTTCTATCCGGTATGTCCGGGCAGCAATGAATATGTGATGGGTGCTCCTTATTTCAAGAAAGCGACGATCACACTGGAGAACGGCAAGAAACTGGAAATCTCCGCTCCTAAAAATAGTGATGCCAATCGTTACATCCGTTCGCTGAACTATAACGGTAAGAACTATACAAAGAATTATCTGAATCATTTCGACTTGCTGAAAGGCGGACGTCTGGTATTTGATATGGATAATAAACCGAATAAAGGAAGAGGTATTAACGAATCCGACTTCCCCTATTCCTTCTCTCGTGATAACAAGTAAGCAGGTATGAATAAGATGAAAAAGAAAGTATTGATGATGACTATGGCGGCGGTAACCTTGTCCGCCGTAGCTCAGCAACCGGTAGATTACGTTAATCCGATTATCGGAACCAATGGTATGGGGCATACTTTTCCCGGTGCTTGCACCCCTTTCGGATGGGTACAGCTGAGTCCGGACACAGACACAATTCCACATAATGTGAATGGAGCTTATCAGAAGAATGCGTATGAATATTGTGCCGGTTACCAGTATCGGGATAAAACCATCGTAGGTTTCAGTCACACCCACCTCAGCGGCACGGGACATTCCGACCTGGGAGATATATTGCTGATGCCTGCTGTCGGCGATGTAAAATTGAATCCCGGACGGGCGGACCATCCGGAAGAGGGTTACCGTTCGCGCTTCGATCATGCCACAGAGAAAGCGACACCCGGATACTACGAAGTGATGCTGGACGACTATGGCATTAAAGCGCAACTGACAGCTACTCAACGGACGGGTGTACATAAATATACCTTCCCGAAAGGAAAAGACGGTCATCTGATCCTGGACCTGGTGCATGGTATCTATAATTATGACGGCAAAGTATTGTGGGCAAACCTGCGGGTGGAAAACGATACATTGCTGACAGGATACCGCATCACCAACGGATGGGCACGTATGAATTATACCTATTTTGCCATTTCCTTGTCACAGCCGATCAAGGATTACGGATATAAGGATAAGGAAAAGGTATTGTACAATGGCTTTTGGCGTCGTTTCAAGCTGGAGAAGAATTTCCCGGAAATCACTGGTCGAAAGATCGTGGCTTACTTTAACTTCGAAACGGCCAAAGATCCCGAACTGGTTGTAAAGGTAGCCTTGTCGGCAGTCAGCACGGAAGGCGCTGTAAAGAACCTGCGTGCCGAGGCTTCCGGAAAGAGCTTCGAACAGTTGGCGGAAGCTGCACGGACAGACTGGAACAATGAACTGGATCATTTCGAAATAGAAGGTACACCGGATCAGAAGGCGATGTTCTACACTTCGCTTTATCATACCATGATTAATCCGTCCGTGTATATGGACGTAGACGGTTCCTATCGCGGTCTGGATCATAACATACATCAGGCGAAAGGATTCACTAACTATACTATATTCTCACTTTGGGATACATATCGCGCGGAACATCCGTTCCTTAACCTGGTGAAACCGGAACGCAATGCGGATATGGTGGAATCAATGATCAAACATGAACAGCAGAGCGTGCATGGCATGTTGCCGATATGGAGCCTGATGGGAAATGAGAACTGGTGTATGAGCGGTTATCATGCTGTGTCTGTGCTGGCGGATGCAATAACCAAAGGAGTTTTTTCAAATGTGGATGAGGCATTATCGGCGATGGTTAGCACATCTACGGTACCTTACTATGAAGGTGTAGCCGATTATATGAAGCTGGGATATATCCCGCTGGACAAGAGTGGTACGGCAGCTTCCTCTACGTTGGAATATGCATACGACGACTGGACTATTTATCAGACAGCCTTGAAAGCCGGTAATAAAGAGATAGCGGATACTTACCGCAAACGTGCTCTCAACTATCGTAACATCTATGATACAAGCATCGGTTTTGCCCGTCCCCGCTACAGTGACGGCACATTCAAAAAAGAGTTCGATGTGTTGCAAACTTACGGCGAAGGCTTTATCGAAGGTAATTCATGGAACTTCTCCTTTCATGTACCGCATGATGTGTTTGGTATGATCGACCTGATGGGAGGAGAAAAGACATTCGTACAGAAACTGGACGAACTCTTCTCCATGCATCTGCCGGAGAAGTACTATGAACATAATGAGGATATTACGGAAGAATGCCTGGTAGGTGGATACATACATGGCAATGAACCGAGCCATCATGTACCTTATTTGTACGCATGGACCTCCCAACCGTGGAAAACACAGTACTGGCTGCGTGAAATCCTGAACAAGATGTATAAGAATGACATCAACGGACTGGGTGGAAATGATGATTGCGGACAGATGTCGGCATGGTATCTTTTCTCTGTGATGGGCTTCTATCCGGTTTGTCCGGGTACAGACCAGTATGTCCTTGGTGCTCCCTATCTGCCCTATCTGAAGCTGACACTTCCCAACGGAAAGACACTGGAAATCAAAGCGCCGGGCGTCAGCGACAAGAAGCGTTATGTACAGTCACTGAAACTGAACGGTGAGTCTTATGATAAAATGTACATCACACACGAGGATATCCTGAAAGGAGGCGTATTGGAATTTAAAATGTCGGCATCGCCCAACAAACGTCGTGGAGTATCGGTGCAGGACAAACCTTATTCATTAACTAATGGAATCAATTAACAGCATCAATAAATAATCAAGAAAAGAATATGAAAAAGAGACATTTGGTATATGCAATTGCCCTGATTGTGGGCATGGGAGCTTGTGCGGCAAGTGCGAAGAAGCAAGCCGAAGCAAAACCGGACGTATGGAAAAGCTACAATGTAGGAACTGTCTTGTTCGAAGATAAAGCTTCGGAAACAAAAGGTTCGGACATTTATCACCGGATCATTCCGGATGCGGAGTCTTATATCAAAGAGCAGGCACGCACTGTATTGGCTACTCTTTATAACTCACCGGAAGACAGCATAACTCCGGTGAACAAGATACATTATACACTGGAAGACATCGAAGGAATTTCTGCCAAAGGCGGTGGTAATGGAGACGTTACTATCTTCTACAGCACACGGCATATCGAGAAATCATTTGCGGAAAACGATACGGCAAAGCTGTTCTTCGAAACGCGTGGGGTACTGTTGCACGAACTGACACACGCCTATCAGCTGGAACCGCAAGGCATCGGCTCTTACGGAACCAATCGTGTATTCTGGGCATTTATTGAAGGAATGGCAGATGCCGTACGTGTAGCCAACGGCGGATTCGACGGACCGAATGCCCGTCCGAAAGGAGGAAACTACATGGACGGTTATCGGACGGCAGGTTATTTCTTCGTCTGGTTGCGCGACAATAAAGATCCTGAATTCCTGCGTAAGTTTAACCGCAGCACACTGGAGGTGATTCCCTGGTCGTTTGACGGAGCTATCAAGCATATCTTGGGAACGGAATATAGCATAGATGAACTATGGCATGAATATCAGGTTGCCGTAGGTGATATACAGGTGTAATATACGATTGGATATGGTTAATAAAGTTGGTAGAAAAAGGTTGTTTTTGGTTTGGTCGTGTCTGGTGAGTATCTTGCCGGGCATGGCTCAAACTGAAAAGCTGACGGACTACGTGAACCCGTTTGTCGGTACGGATGGTTATGGAAATGTTTATCCCGGTGCACAGATTCCTTTCGGGGGAATCCAGATAAGCCCCGATACGGACAGCCGCTTCTATGATGCAGCTTCCGGATACAAATACAATCATCTGACATTGATGGGATTCAGTTTGACGCACTTGAGCGGAACAGGTATTCCGGACTTGGGCGACTTTCTGTTTATCCCCGGAACGGGAGAAATGAAACTGGAACCCGGTACTCATGAAGATCCCGATCAAGGCTATCGTTCGCGTTACTCACATGATAAGGAGTGGGCGTCCCCCAATTATTATGCTGTGGAACTGGCAGACTATGGAGTCAAAGCCGAAATGACTTCCGGTGTGCGTAGCGGTATGTTCCGTTTTACTTATCCGGAGTCGGACAATGCGTTCATCATGATTGATATGAACCATACGCTCTGGCAATCCTGTGAATGGTCGAATCTGCGAATGATAAACGATTCGACTATCACCGGATACAAACTGGTGAAAGGTTGGGGGCCGGAACGTCATGTGTACTTCACGGCTACTTTCTCAAAGAAGTTGACCGGACTGCGCTTTGTACAAGACAAAAAGCCGGTTATTTATAACACTTCCCGATTCCGCAGCTCTTACGAAGCCTGGGGAAAGAATCTGATGGCTTGTATCTCCTTTGATACAAAAGCAGGGGAGGAAGTGACGGTGAAAACAGCCATCTCCGCAGTCAGCACAGACGGTGCCCGGAATAATATGAAGGAACTCGACGGATTAACTTTCAACGAGTTAAGGGCGAAAGGGGAAGCCCTTTGGGAAAAGGAACTTGGAAAATATACGTTGACTGCTGACCGAAAGACAAAGGAAACGTTTTATACTTCCGCCTATCATGCCGCTCTGCATCCGTTTATCTTTCAGGATTCGGACGGGCAGTTCCGCGGACTAGACAAGAACATAGAAAAAGCGGAAGGATTCACGAACTATACGGTGTTCTCTCTTTGGGATACCTATCGGGCTTTGCATCCCTGGTTTAACTTGGTTCAGCAGGAGGTGAATGCGGACATTGCAAATTCTATGTTGGCTCATTACGACAAGAGTGTGGAGAAGATGCTTCCTATCTGGTCCTTCTACGGCAACGAAACCTGGTGTATGATTGGTTATCACGCCGTATCCGTATTGGCGGATATGATCGTGAAAGAAGTGAAAGGCTTTGATTACGAGCGTGCATACGAAGCGATGAAAACCACAGCGATGAATCCGAACTACGATTGCCTTCCGGAATATCGTGAAATGGGCTATGTACCATTCGATAAGGAAGCGGAGTCAGTGTCAAAGACACTGGAATATGCTTATGATGATTATTGCATCGCACAGGCAGCCAAGAAATTAGGCAAAGAAGACGATTATCATTATTTCCTCAACCGTGCTTTGTCTTATCAGACCTTGATTGATCCCGAAACGAAATATATGCGCGGACGCGACAGCAAAGGTGACTGGCGCACTCCGTTTACTCCGGTTGCCTATCAGGGTCCGGGATCGGTACATGGCTGGGGTGATATCACGGAAGGATTCACGATGCAATATACCTGGTATGTGCCGCAAGATGTGCAGGGATATATCAACGAGGCCGGTAAGGAACTGTTCCGCAAACGCCTGGATGAGCTTTTTACGGTAGAACTGCCGGATGATATCCCCGGAGCACATGATATACAGGGACGTATCGGAGCCTATTGGCATGGAAATGAACCTTGCCATCATGTCGCTTACCTCTACAACTACCTGAAAGAACCGTGGAAATGTCAGAAGTGGATACGTACCATTGTCGATCGTTTCTACGGAAATACACCGGATGCATTGAGTGGTAACGACGATTGCGGACAGATGTCTGCGTGGTATATGTTCAACTGCATCGGTTTCTATCCGGTGGCTCCGTCCAGCAATATTTATAATATCGGTTCGCCATGCGCAGAGGCTATTACGGTCCGGATGAGTAATGGAAAAAACATCGAAATGACAGCGGACAACTGGTCGCCAAAGAACCTGTATGTGAAGGAGCTTTATGTCAACGGTAAAAAGTACGATAAGTCCTACCTGACGTATGATGATATCCGTGATGGAGTGAAACTCCGTTTTGTGATGAGTGGTAAGCCGAATTACAAACGGGCGGTGTCCGATGAGGCTGTACCTCCTTCGATTTCTTTACCGGAGAAGACGATGAAGTATAAATCATCAATTGGGTTTTAATAAGGTTAGGTATTAAGATAAAAATGGAAAGGATGAGGCTGGGCTTCATCCTTTTTTTAGAACTGATATCCGATACTTATAAAGAACGAATGCATATAGTGGGATTTCAATATAGTCCCGCTTGTTTTACTTTTTGCTCGAAAACCATTCCTTAAATTCCGCTACCCGTGCTTTGCTTACCAATATCTTCTCTGTCATTCTGGAGTGACGCAGATTAATGGACAACCGGCTGTTGAACCATAAATCAAGATCCTTTATCGCCTCCCTTGAAATCAGAAACTGTCGGTTGACTCTGAAGAAGAGACTAGGATTCAAACAATCGACCAACTCATCCAGCGTAAGAGAAAAGTTGTATTCCACCCCGTCCGTTAAGACAGCTTTTACCTGACAATCTTTGATATAGAACAGTTGAATCATGTCGATCGAGACAGGAAGTAGCTTATCGCCTTTTATCGGTATGAGGAAATGCGTCTTATAATTCTCCTGTTTTTTCAGCGAGTGAATGAGGTGAAGTAGTTCCTCTTCCTTATTTTCCCGTCTGCTTCCGTTTTCGGGGATGGTATCCTGCAAGTTGTCCAATTTTTCAAACGCATGTTCGATGTCCTCTTTGCCGATAGGTTTCAGCAGGTAGTCGATACTGTTCACTTTGAAGGCACGCAGGGCATATTCGTCGTAAGCCGTGGTGAAGATAATGGGGCAGGTGATGCTGATATGATCGAATATTTCGAAAGCAGAACCATCCGCCAGGTGAATATCCATAAAAACGAGTTCCGGCATCGGGTGGATGCCGAACCATTCGATGGTGGAATTGATGCTGTCCAGTATGGCAATAATTTCAGCTTCCGGTTTCACTTCGTTGAGCAGGGAAGTCAGATTGCGTACAGCAGCTTTTTCATCTTCAATAATAACTGTTTTCATAACACTTGGCTTGTCGTTCATTGTACTTCATCAATAAGAGGAATGCAAACGGAAAACTCTTTGTCCTCTGTGATTTGTATGTCCTGTTTGAATAATAGCCGGTAGCGTTTGGCGAGATTGACAAGACCGATGCCGGTGCCGGAGGCAGCGGTCCGTTTGGGCTGAATGTCGTTGCTTACGGACAGATATCCTTCGTTGTTGGTGACGATATGGATAGTCAGCGGTTTGCGGTCGCTGATTTCATTGTGCTTCACGGCATTCTCTATCAACACCTGTACCGCCATCGGAGGGAGACGGTAGTCTTCGAAAGACTTGGCTATCTGTATATCAAACTGCAAGTTGTTCTCAAAACGCATCTTCAGCAGGAAGATGTAAGCAGAGGCGAACTCCATCTCTTCCCGGAGGCTGACGCTTTGCGATTCGTTGCTTTGTAGCGTATACCTCAGTACCCGCGAGAGTTCCTGAATATAATCCTGTGCCTTATCCTGATTCTCCCGTACCAGTGAACGCAGCGTATTCAGTGAGTTGAACAACATGTGCGGATTGAGCTGATTCTTCAATACTTCATACTGGTTGCGGATGTTTTCCGCCTGTAACTGTTCGTTCTCAATCAATACCAGTTGCTGGCGGCGGACAAGGTAGATGATGCAGCAACTGCTGGTGACGAGGCAAGCCATGATGAAGTCGCGCAACGGATGGAGGTAATGGTGTACCATCGCATCGATGGCGGGAATGTCGAATGTCCGGTGCAGGAAGACAAACACTTGTCCCAGCAGATTGCTGAGTATCCATGTCAGGATGAAGGAAAGCAGAATCTTTGCAGCCGTTATTTTAATGGACGCCTGGTTGAAATGGAACAAGCGCGTATTGATGGCAAAAAGTATGAGTAACGAAACGAAGGTAAACAGAATTTCATTTGCCACATCCATAAACTTCATTCCCGGGAAAAGCGAATGGCTTTCGAAACGGTCGAAGAGAGAGACCGATTCCGGAAAATGAATGAGCACAGCCACCATCAGCGAGATGATGACCGTGGACAGGAAATACTTATCTTTATTGATAGCTTTCAATACCATGTTGCAAAGATAATGGTTAATTACGAATTATGCATGATGAATGGCTGTCGCTGCACGGCAGATTATTGTTTTTGGATATGTGCCGTGACGTACATCCCCGGTCGGAACTGCGGATTCGTCTCCTTGATGGAAGCGTATACTTCGAGTGAGCGGTTCACTTCGTCCACTTTTTGTCCGATGGAGATGACCGTGCCGTTGAACGTTTGTGTACCCATGCCGTTGACACGGAATTGTACGGGACTGCCTGTTTGCATATCTGCAAGGTCTTTTTCGTAGGTAGTCAGGCAGAGCATCGGTGCGCTTTTATCAATCACTTCGCAGAGAGCTTCTCCCGGATTGATGTACTTTCCCATGTTCATAGCTACATTGACCACATATCCGCTGATAGGAGCTTTTACTTCCAGAAGCGGCTGGATGCCATCCCGAAGCAGTGTTTCCGGATTCACGCCCAAAAGCGAAAGTTGTGCGGCGGCAGCATCCTGACGGCTTTTCATCGAAAGATAATCCGCTTGGCTTTGTTGGAACTTCTTCTGCGAAGCCGCTTGTTCGGCAGAGAGATTCTTTTGCCGTTCGTATTCCATACGCAGATATTCTGTTTGTGCGTGGCTGTCCAGATAAGTCTGTTGGAGGGTGATAAACTCCGGATTCTCCAAAGTGGCGATTACAGAATTCTTGGTAACGTGTTGTCCGGGGAGTAAGGAAGTGTTTTTGATCACTCCGCCGATAGTCAGTGCGACGGTTGCCTGCCGTTGGGGCGGAAGGACGATCCGGCCGTTGAACGAAACCTGATTGGGGCGGGAAGTGGCGGAAGTGATTGCATCCACTTCGGGCTGTGCAGTGGCATCGGCGTCGCTTTGACCATTGTTTTTTCCCATTTCCGGATTCACGCTTTCTGTTGCAGGGTCCGCCACAGACTCTGATTCCGCCGTTTGTTGTTGTCCCTTGCAAGCTACTAAGGCGAGCAGAAGGATGGGGTAAAATATCTTTCTCATAACTTTTTTATATTAAGTACTCTTGCAAAATAATCTTCTATATTAACAGGAAAACTGTTCATTAAAACTCTCCACTCTCCACTTATTCAAACAATTCATGTTCCAGAGCGGCAATGTTATACTGATAAACGGTTTCGATATACCCTCGCCGGATGTCCCGTGCCGTCGTCACGGACTGTATGTATTCGGCAACGCCCGTTTCGCTCTGTTGCAGTTGCAGGTTGGCGGCTTTGGTCAGTTCTTCCGCTTCTTTGAGAGCTGAAGTAGTATAATAGCGCAGGCTCTCGTTGTATCGTCGGAGGGAGGCTTCCAGTTCCATCACCTTATTGCGAAGTTCGCGGATGTTGGCATCCGCCTGAATCTGTGCCGAAGCGGCAGCCAGTCTGGCTTGCTTCACCTTGCTTTTCTGGGGCAGGAAGTAAACGGGGAAGGAGACTCCCACCATCCATGCATTCAGATTCTTCAAGGGAAGAATGTCCTGACGGGTATATCCTATGCTGATCTCCGGAAAGAAGTGGCTGCGTTCTACATGAAGCATTGCTTTCGCTTCTTCCGCCTGACTCCGGAAGTATCCGGTATGCGCTTCGGACAGATTACCGTCCGAAAGGGTGGTATAAAAGAGAGATAAGGTCGAATCTGCCGGCACGATCGGGCTGTCGGCATAACAGCACCACTGGAAACGTGCCAGTGCCGTCTTTTCCTCTTCCTGTGCCTGATACCAGCGGTTGTGCAGATCGGCGGCGGTAGTCGTCATCATGTTCTTTTCGAGCAGGGTGATTTCTCCTTGTTGATAACGTATTTCGCCGATACGTTTCAACTCTTCCGCCATTTTGTCCTGATCACGGTACATGGAGCAGAGGTTAGCGGCATATTGATAGTAAGCCCATGCCCGTTTTACTTCTGCTATCACTTCTTTTTCCACCATCCGGCGGTAATAAGTACTTGTCTTTACCCGTCGGCTGACCAGTGCATTCTTGTAAAACGGAGTCAGTAGCGAACCGAGGCTCTGTTCGAAGGCAAGTTCCTTGTCTTGCTTGTTTTCTCCGTTGAGTTGTCCCCATGAGTAACTGAATGAGGTGGGAGCTGCCTCGACAATCTCTCCGCGAGTGGCTTTTGCCTGACGGATGGCGTTGGCGGCTATTTTCAGTCTCGGATGATTTTGTTTGGCTATCTCGATGGCCTGTTCCAGACTGACCGCTTCCGGTTGCTGCGCTGAGGCGAAAGAAGGAATCAGCAGCAACAACGGCAGGATGACGAAGAACGGCAGATGAAACTTGCTTCCGGGACGTCTCCATACAGCAAATGAGTTGACAATCTTGTAGAATACCGGAATGATAAGTAAAGTCAGCACGGTAGAGATAATCAGTCCGCCGATGACGACCGTAGCCAGCGGGCGTTGTACCTCGGAACCGGCGGAAGTGGCGATTGCCATCGGGACAAATCCCAGCGAGGCGACCAATCCGGTGAGGAATACGGGACGCAGCAGATGCGGGGTGCCCAGAGTGAGGATTCGGTTGGTAGTCATAGCATATTTATTTCGTTTACGAAGTTCGTTGAAATGGTTCACCATCAGGATACCGTTCAGTACAGCCACACCGAACAAGGCGATGAAACCGACTCCTGCCGAGATGCTGAACGGGAGTCCGCGCAGCCAGAGGGCTACGATACCTCCGATAAGTGACAGCGGGACGGTGGAGAATACCATCAATGTATAAGTAATGTTCTTGAAAGCGAAAAACAAGATCAGCAGAATCAGCATCAGTGCTACCGGAATGACGATCATCAGCGTATTGATGGCGTTTTGCAGGTTCTCAAACTGACCGCCGTATTCGAAGTAGTAGCCCGGTTGCAGTTTGATGTTCTTGTCCAGTGTCTTCTGGATGTTGGCCACTACTTGCTGAATGTCCGCGTCGCGTACGTTCACACCAATCACGATGCGGCGTTTGGTAGCGTCGCGGTTGATCTGCAACGGACCGCTGACAAGTTCGATGCTTGCCACCTCGCCGACCGGAATCTGAATGCCTTCGGAAGTACGCACAAAGAGCTTGTCCAGATTTAAGTCTGCCACTTTCTCCTGATCCAGACGTACGACAAGGTCGAACTTCCGTTCGTTTTCGAAAACCACACCGCTGGCTTCCCCGGCATAGGCTGTCCGGATAATCGTGTTGAGTTCTTCGATATTGATGCCGTAACGGGCTATCTTGCCGCGGTTGTATTTGACAACCAGCTGAGGCAATCCCATCGTCTGCTCTACGATGACGTCTGCTGCCCCCGGCACTTTCTCTACATACGTGGCGGCTTCCTTTGCCCTCTGATAAAGTTCGTGCGTGTCTTCGCCGTATAACTTGACTGCAATATCGGCTTTCGCACCTGTCATCAGCTCGTTGAACCGGAGCTGTATCGGCTGCGAGAAGTTAAACTCGGCACGTTCCGAGAGGGGTTCGAGCGCTTCTTTCATCTTCTCTACCATTTCCGCTCGGCTCGTTGCGCTGGTCCATTCCTTGAAAGGTTTCATGATGATCATCACGTCGGCGTCTTCCACTGCCATCGGGTCGGTGGGGACTTCTGCCGTACCGATCTTCGCCACTACGTGCTTGATTTCGGGAAACTGATCCATCAATGTCTTTTCCGCTTCTTCGGAGAGTTTGATACTTTCCGAAAGTGAACTTCCGGCGGGTAAGGTCATCTGCATGGCGAAGTCGCCTTCGTCCAGTGTCGGGATGAACTCGGCACCCAGACGGGTGAAGAGAAAGAGGGAGCCGATCAGTGCGGCAAAAGCAATGACGACGGTGCGTGCTTTGTGATGCAGGCACGCATGCAGGCAACGCTGGTAGAGTTTGTTCAGCTGCTCGAAGAATCGGTCGGCAAGTGTCGGCTTCACTACGATGGTATGTTTCAGGAAGAGCGACGCCATCATAGGGACGTATGTCAGCGACAGGATCAAGGCACCGATGATGCAGAACACCAGGGTTTTGGCCATTGGAGTGAAGTATTTTCCTTCGATTCCGTTCAGAGTCAGTATCGGGAAGAACACGATGAGAATAATCAGTACGGCGAATGTAGCCGAGCGGACTACACCGGAAGCGCCTTTTTCCACTTCTTCGTCCATCTCTTTGCGGGTCAGTGTCCGTCCGCGGAACTGCTTGCTGTAGATGTGTGCCAGGATACCTTCCAGTATGACGATGGAACCATCTACCACAATACCGAAGTCGATGGCGCCGAGGCTCATCAGATTGGCGGTCACGTTGAAAAGACGCATCATGATGAATGCGAAAAGCATAGCCAGCGGGATGACCGAAGCTACAATCAGCCCGGCACGGACGTTGCCCAGAAAGATAATAAGTACGAGGAAGACGATGATGGCTCCTTCAATAAGGTTGTTGACGACGGTGGAGATGTTCCGGTTGACCAGTTCCGAACGGTTCAGATACGGTTCGATGCTGATGCCTTCGGGCAATAAGTGCTGTATCTTTTCCACCCGCTTTTCCAGTTCCTGCGTCACTACATTGGCGTTGGCGCCTTTCAGCATCATGGCAATTCCGCCTACGCATTCGCCCTTTCCGTCCATCGTCATCGCACCGAAACGTTTGGGGGCGCCGAAGCGGACAGTGCCTACGTCACTGATGTGTACGGGAATCCCGTTCCGGTTGGCTACCACAATCTGCTCGATGTCTTTGATGCGGGTGATCATCCCTTCCGAACGGATGTAATAGGCATTCTTTGCTTTCTCGATGTAGCTTCCGCCCGTGTTCTGGTTGTTGCTGCTCAGTGCTTCGAACACTTCACCGATGGTGATGTTCAGTGAAAACAGGGCGTCGGGGTCTACTGCCACTTCGTATTGTTTCAGATAACCTCCGAAACTATTTATTTCCACGATGCCCGGTATGCCCGATAACTGGCGTTTCACCATCCAGTCCTGAATGGTACGGAGTTCCATAGCGTCATATTTCTCTTCGTATCCCGGAGCTACTTTCAATATGTATTGGTAGATTTCGCCCAGTCCGGTGGTGATCGGCATCATTTCCGGTGTTCCCAGTTCGGTGGAGATTTCGCCGGATACGGTTTGTATCTGCTCGTTGATCAGCTGGCGGGCATCGAGTGTGGGCACGTCTTCCTTGAAGACGACCGTTACCACTGATAGCCCGAAGCGACTGACGGAACGGATATCTTCTACATTCATGATGTTGCTCATCGCTATTTCGATGGGCATGGTGATGAGCTGCTCCACTTCCTGCGGCGCAAGCGTAGGAGATACGGTTACAATCTGCACCTGATTGTTGGTTATGTCCGGTACGGCGTCAATGGGGAGCGTCAGCATGGCATAGATTCCCCCGATAAACAGGAAGAGGGTGGTTAACCCTACGAATAGTTTTTTCCTGATCGAAAAACGTACGATAGCTTTAAACATGATTTTACAGTGTTATTGTTTCATGTTACAAAGTTACGGACTATCCTTATCCGTGATTATCGGGAAAAGATGAAGCGGAAAGATTGACAGGTGAAATGACGAAATCAAGGTCTGAACGTGAAGGGCTGTTGTCTGTCGAATCAAGGAGTTTGAACCTCCTTTGGTTATTCGCCACAACGTTTTATGCGGTTCTTCTTCACATTTGGTGGTACTTCTTCTATTGTGAATAAAGAAATTTCGC